>Ga0335080_10000126_pt1 | contig 66175 bp, 73 predicted proteins | sample Lox_Sample_34_FD_206720 | JGI IMG/M metagenome (GOLD analysis project Ga0335080, IMG submission 206720) | Soil microbial communities from Loxahatchee National Wildlife Refuge, Florida, United States - Lox_Sample_3.4 | ecosystem: Environmental > Terrestrial > Soil > Wetlands | place: USA... | reverse complement strand
TCCACCCTCGGGATGCTGGAGCAGCTGGACGGCGCGGGAGTCGCGGTCGTCCTCGTCACCGGGCGCCCCGCGGGGTTCGCCGAGGCGTGGGCCCGCACTCTGCCCGTCGCCGGGGTGATCGCCGAGAACGGCGGCGTCTCGGTCCGCCTCGATGCCCGGGGCGCGCTCCGCAAGAGCTACGCCCGGCCCGCGGCGGTCCGCGCCCGCGAGCGCCTTCGACTCGAGCGGGTGGTGGCCGCTGCCTTGCGCGCGGTACCCGGGGCGCGCATGTCCACCGACAGCCGCTACGCCGAGGTGGATCTGGCCATCGACGTCAACGAGGAGGTCCGGCTGCCACCCGAGGCCGTCTCCCGCCTGGAGGGGTTCCTCGCCGCCCGGGGGGTGAACGCCGTGCGCTCCAGCGTCCACGTGAACGCCTGGATCGGCCCGTTCGACAAGGCATGGATGGTCCGCCGCTTCCTCCGGGACGTCTGGGGGCGGCGTCTCGATCGCGGCGAGGTGCGTTACCTCTACGTGGGCGACAGCCTCAACGACGCCCCGCTCTTCGCCGCCTTTGCCTTGAGCGTGGGGGTGGCCAACGTCCGCTCGGTGCTCGCGCTCCTCGACCACCGGCCCCGGTTCGTCACCCGGTCCCCGGAGGGTGCGGGCTTCGAGGAGGTGGCCCGCGCAGTGCTACGGGCGCGGAGGGCCGAGGGATGAGCCTCGTCCGGCTCGAGCTGCAGCGGGGACTCGGCCGCCATCTGCGCGCGGGGCATCCCTGGGTCTTCCGCCGGGGGCTGGAGACGCTGCCCCGGATTCCCCCCGGCAGCGTGGTGGACCTGACCGAGGGCGGAAAGTTCGTCGCCCGGGGCTACTTCGATCCGCTCAGCCCCATCGCGGTCCGGGTGCTCACCCGCGACGCCCGCGAGGTCATCGACGGGGACTTCTTCCGCCGCCGGGTCCGCGCGGCGTGGGAGCTCCGCGAGCGGTGGCTGGACCGGACCGGCACCGATGCCTTCCGCGTCGTGCACGGCGAGTCCGACGGCCTCCCGGGCGTGGTCGCCGACCTGTACGCCGGGACGGTGGTGCTGAAGCTCTACTCGGCGGGGCTCACCCCGGTCCGGGGGCTCCTGGTGGATGCGCTGCGCACGCTCCCGGGCGTCCGCGCGGTGCTCGGCCGGGACCAGCCCGGGGGCGAGGAGGGCGAGGAGGACGGACGGGGTGGGGCGCGGCTCCTCTGGGGCGAGGAGCCGCCGGATCCGGTGGTCATCCTCGAGCGCGGGGTCCGGTTCGGCGTGGACGTTCGCCGGGGCCAGAAGACCGGCTTCTTCCTCGACCAGCGCGAGAACCGCGCGCTGGTCCGGAGGCTCGCGGCCGGTGCGACGGTGCTCAACTGCTTCAGCTACTCCGGCGGCTTCAGCGTCAACGCGGCGCTGGGGGGCGCGGCGCGGGTCTTCAGCGTTGACCAGGACGCGGACGCCATCGCGCTCGCGCGGGAGAACTTCGCCCGGAACGGGCTGGAGCCGGCCGTCCACGACTTCCTGGCAGCGGACGTCTTCACCCTGCTGGCGTCGCTCCGGGAGGAGGGCCGCCGCTTCGACGTCGTCCTGCTCGACCCGCCAGCGTTCGCCAAGAGCCAGCGCGCGGTGGAGGCGGCGCTCGACGGCTACGCCTCGCTCAACCGCCAGGCGCTGGAGGTCGTCGCGCCCGGCGGTCTGCTCCTCACCGCCTCCTGCTCGGCACGCGTGACGCCCGAGGCGTTCGAGGGCGCGGTGCGGTCGGCGGGGGTGAAGACCGGAGTGGACCTGACGCTGATCGAGGAGCGCTACCAGCCGGCAGACCACCCCATCCGCCTGCAGTTCCCCGAGGGCCGCTACCTCAAGCTCCTGGTCCTCCGGGTGACGCCGTGGTGAGCCGCGGTCAGTACCTGGAGCGGCCGGCACTCGTTCCGGTGGGACGGGAGGTGCTGGAGGGGTTGTGGCACCGCGGGAGCAGGGCGCCCTCGCTGCTCGTGGTCCCGCCACCGCCCGATGCCGGCTCGATGGACCACGTGGTGTGCGCCGAGCTCGCCTGGGCGAGCGCACGGGCCCACCATCCGGTGCTCCGGTTCAACTTCCGGGGCGTCGGCGCGAGCCAGGGCCCCCGGGGAGACGCCGCGGCCCGCGCGGAGGACGCGGCGGCGGCGCTCCGCCTCCTCCGGGAGAACACCGGGCAGCTCGACGTGGCGGTGGCCGCGGTCGGCGGGTCGGCCGGGACGGCCCTTCGCCTGGCCCACGACCATCCGGGCGTCGTCGCCGTCGTCCTGATCAGCCCTCCCCTGGACATGCTCGGGGAGGCTCCAGGGGTCCCGCTCCTCGTCATCGCCGGCGAGGAGGAGCCCGGACGGGCGGGCCTGGTCGCCGCTGCGCAGGCGTCCAGCGGACGGGTGGAGGTCGTGGGCGGAGCCGACGCCCGCTTTCAGCGGAACCTCCCCGAGGTCGGGCGCCTGGCGCTGGGCTGGCTCGGGGCGACCGGCAAACGCCCGGATTCGTGAAGAAAGACGAGGGTCCCCAATCGCGGGCCCCCCGGGACGTATGACACCCCGGGGGCGGAGCCCTGTCGACCGGGGCCGGAAGGAGCCTGGATGCGTGGCGGGTGGCAGAGCGTGCTTCTGGTGCTGGCGGCGGGGTGCACGCCCGTGCCGGCGCACAACAAGGTGACGCCATCGGGCACCGCCGCGGCCGCGGCCGTCCCCCACGCGCTGGTGATCGACTTCCGCGATGGAACCCCGGCCGAGGAGGTGGCCGAGCGCGCGCAGCGCTGGGGCCTTCCCTTGCACTTCAACTCGGTGGAGGGCATCCGTTCGGGCATCGCCATCGCCGACGGCGTCGAGGACGTGGAGGCCGCGCTGGCGAAGGTCCGCGGCGACGCCGACGTCGAGGAGGCCGAGCCCCTGGTCCAGGTTGAGGCGCTGGCCTTCACCCCGGACGACCCGGAGTTCCCGAAGCAGTGGAACCTCCGGATGATCCACATGCCCGAGGCCTGGGAGCGCTCGCGTGGCAAGGGCGTGGTGGTCGCGGTCATCGACACCGGCATCGCCTACGAGGACCGCGGCGAGTTCGTCCAGGTGCCCGACCTGGCCGGGACGCGCTTCGTCCCCGGCTACGACTTCGTGAACGACACCGATCACCCCAACGACGACAACGGCCACGGCACCCACGTCGCCGGAACCATCGCGCAGCGGACCAACAACGGGATCGGCGTCGCGGGCGTGGCCTTCGAGGCGCGGCTCATGCCCCTCAAGGTCCTCGACCGCTCGGGGATCGGCAACTCGGCGGACATCGCCGACGCCATCCGCTGGGCGGTGGACCACGGGGCGAAGGTCCTCAACCTCTCGCTCGGAGGGCCCGGCTACTCGGCGGTGATGGAGCGCGCCGTCGCCTATGCGCGGAGCAAGGGCGCGGTCGTCGTGTGCGCGGCCGGGAACACCGGGCTGGGGCACGTCTCGTACCCGGCGGCCTACGCCGGTGCGGTGGGAGTCGGGGCGGTGGGCCCGGACGGCCAGCTCGCCCCCTACTCGTCGTACGGCGACGCGCTGGACATCGTCGCACCGGGCGGGAACACGCGGCTCGGGCCCGGCAACGGCATCCTCCAGGCGACCATCGACCGCAGCGACTTCCGCAAGCCCGTGCTCGCCGAGTACCAGGGCACGTCGATGGCCACCCCCCACGTGGCGGGAGTGGCGGCGCTGCTCTTCGCCGCGGGGGCGAAGACGCCCGACGAGGTGGAGCGCGCGCTCTACCAGGGAGCGGCGTCCGGGGGCGGCTGGAGCCCGCGGGCAGGACACGGGCGGCTCGACGCGCTCGGGGCCCTGGATGCGCTCGGGACGGCGCCGCCGACCGTGGACTGGGCGCCCCTGGCCTGGAGCGCGGTGCTCCTGGTCCTCCTGCTCCTGTCGCTGAAGCTTCCCGCGCGGCCCGGGTACCTGAACGTCCTCCTCAACCCCGCGACCCTCCTGCCGCTGCTTCTCAGCACGGTGGGCTTCTGGTTCCTGAAGCTCCTCTGGGAGCGCTTCGTCGGCCATCCGCCGGCGGTCGCCGAGGTGCTGTCACTTCCCCTGCCGGACTGGGAGCGCATCCTCTTCGGCCGGGGCCGGCTGGCGAACCCGCTGATGTACAGCGCTCTCATCCCGGGCGCCGGGGCGCTGCTCGCCCTGAAGTGGCGGGCGCTGCGGCCGGTCGTCGCCGGATTGTCACTGGGGTTTGCCGGCTTCCTGCTCTACGCCGCCTGGGCGAAGGCTCCCGGGCTCGCCTACCTCCCCTTCACCTTCCTTGCCCGGCCCTGGCTGATCGTCAACGGGGTGCTCGCGGCCCTCGTGTCCCGCGGGATGCTCCGGAGGGAGTCGCGGCGATGAAGATCCGCGGGACGGTGGAGTTCAAGGACGTCGAGATGGGCGTCTGGGTTCTCGCGGGGGACGATGGCCGCATCTACCAGCTCGCTGGTGGCCGCTCGTCGCTGCTCCAGGAAGGGCAGCGGGTGGAGATCGACGGCGAGGTCGACGCGGGCGCGATGGGCACGGCCATGGTCGGTCCGGTGCTCCGGGTCCACGCCCACCGGAAGCTCTGAGCGCGGCGTACCTCGAGGGACTCCTCAGCGACCCCGGCCGTCCGCCGGGCGCGGCGGAGTCTCCAGCGCGTGGGCCAGCGTCCGCCGTGCGGCGACGTACCGCTCGAGCGACGCCCGGCCCCGCTTGACCTCCTCGCGGAGCGTGTCCAGCTCCGCACGGCGCTCGTGCACCCACGGCGGATCCGCCTCGCGCTCCGGCGGCAGGCGCACCTGGACGTCCGCCAGATCGAGCTCGATGCCCCGCCGGTCGACCACCGCCCATGCCGAGAGCGAGACGGCCGCCGCCGCCAGCCACGGGCCGAGCGCCCGGAGGAGCGACACCCGCGGGAGAGGCACTTCCCGGGCGAGCGGAGTGCCCCAGGCGCCAGGCAGCCGCCGGGCGACGGCGAGGATCACCCCGAGCACCACCCAGCCGGCGGCGCTGGCACCGAGCACCGCGGGAAGCTGCGCCGAGAGCTCCACCGGCCCGGGCTCCTGCCCCCGCCCGACGACGTAGAGGAGCGTCGCGGTCAGGTTGCTCCCGAGGTGGGCCACCATCCCCGGGACGACGCTCCGGGTCCGCGCGAAGAGCAGGCCGAACACCACGCCCAGCTCGAACAGCGCGGGAAGCCCGACGATGTTGACGTGGCAGAGGCTGAAGATGGCCGCCGAGCCGAGGACCGCGGGGACCACCGCCACGCCCCGGCGGAGGAACCCCTGGAGGAGCAGGCCCCGGAAGATGATCTCCTCTCCGATGGGCGCCGCCGCCACCGCGCCGGTCATGGCGAGGAAGAGCTCGAGGCCGGTCTGCCGCTCGAAGATCTGGGTCTGGTCGAACATCTCCACCAGCGACCGGGGGAAGACCAGCTGGGCGAAGAACTGGAGGGGGATGACCACCGCGAAGTAGTTGGCCACCGCGATGCCCAGGGCGAGGAGCAGCGGCCCTCCGCCCGGCCAGGCGAGCCCCAGGTACGCCGCGGGCGCACGGCCGCTCCAGCGGGTGAGCGCCCAGCCGAAGCCGAAGAAGAGGAACACCTCGGTGAACCAGATGCCGGCCCCGGCGCTGACCAGCTGGAGGGCGACGCCGGGGACGAGCCAGAGCAGGACCGCGCCCACGAGCCCGAGCCACCCCAGCCGTTCCGGCGGAACGGGGGGCCCGGGTGCGTCGAAGGGAGGAAGGGTGGTCTCCAGCACGCCTCACCTTGCCAGTCCGCGGAGGGCTGTGAAAGCGTCGGGGGAGCGAATGCGTCGCCTTCTCGTTCTCCTCCTGCTCGTCCTCGGCAGCGCGTGCCAGCAGTCCTACGCCCCGCGCCCGTTGCCGGAGTCGTTCCGGGCCCGGATGCTCGATGGCTCGAGCGTCACCCCGGCGACGATGCGGGGCCGTCCGTGGCTGGTGAACCTCTGGATGCCCGGTTGAAGCACCTGCGCTCGGGAGTTGCCCGAGCTGGAGAAGCTGGCCCAGCGGTACGAGGGGCGGGTGGGGTTCCTGGCGGTGTCGATCGCCCCTGACCGGGGCCGGATGCGGACCGCGGTGCAGCGGATCGGCCTCCGGACCCTTCCCATCGCCGCCGCCGAGAGCGAGATGCTGCTCCCCCTCGGCCTGGAGACGGTGCCGGCGACCTTCCTGGTCGCCTCGGACGGGACGATGGTGGCGCGCTACCAGGGGATGGTCTCGGAGGAGACGCTCGCGCGGAAGCTGGACGCGCTCCTCCCCACCGCGAGCGCTCGCGGGGCACCCTAGCTCCGGCGGCCGAGGTAGGAGCGGAGCTCGTCGCGGAACGCCTCCCGCTGCTCGGCTCGCTCGGCACCCGGGCCGATGACGAGCTTGCGGTCGCGCTCGACGACCATCTCCTGCTCCTGGAGCCAGGTCAGCGCGTTCTCCAGCGTGGTGCGGCTGATGGCCTCGGAGGCGTCGATGCGCCCCTGGAGGAACTCCATCCGCCCGGTCTCCAGCGCTGCGCGAAGAAAGGCTCTCCGGTCCATCGGACCCGTGGCCAGGTCCTCGAGCGTGAGCGCGGCGAGGAGGTAGGACTGGAGGTAGTCGCGGATGACGTCGGCGAGGAACTCGAGCCGCTCGCGCGCCGGGGCATCGGCGGGAACCAGCGCTCCGCTCCGCCGGACGAGGAGACCGCCGGCGACCAGCTTCTCCACCGTCTCGGCGAAGATGATCTCGAAGGGCGCCCCCACCCGGTAGATGAACTCGAGCTTGAACAGCCGCGAGAGGAAGAGCGCCTTGGTGCGGACCGACTCATCGGAGGCGTCGAGCACTCCCCGCAGCGCCGCGCAGGACACCAGCGCCCGGGGGGCGATGAGGTTGAGAATGGTGTTCTTGTAGTAGGCGAGCTGCACCCGGCGATCGTCCACCGGGAGGTAGATCGTCTCCCCCTTGGCCTGGTCGGTGCGAACCAGCTTGTCCTCGACGAAGCCGAGCACCGCGGTCCGGACCGGCCCGGGGACGGTCGGGTCGGTCGGGGCCTCCGCCAGCCCGGCGGAGAGCGTGGACCCGTCCTCGGCGCACATCCTCCGGAGCGCATCCACCCGCGGGCCGAGCACCGAGGCGGGCAGGCCCCGGCCGGAATGGGAGAGGAGCACCGTGCTGACCAGCGCGTGGGGCGTCACGGTCGAGACCCGCGCGATGCCCCACATGATGCGGTGGCCGAGCGCCCGGACCAGTCCCCGTTTCTCCTCCTCGGAGACCGCTTCTGGGTCCTCCAGCCCTCGCCCGCGCATGAACGGGCGAAGGAGGACCGGCTCGTCGAAGCGGAGATGGATGGTCCCGTAGCGGCGGAGCAGCACCCGGGGCGCCCGGATGAGCGCCCCCACGTCCTCGGGCTGCTTCTCTCCGCCGAGCAGCTCCTTGCTGTAGCTGCTGCCCTCGACGATCTTCTCGTAGTCGATCGCCACCGGGACGAAGGCCAGGTCGTTCCGCGCTCCGTCCAGCACCGCGTCCACCTCCCAGCCGAGGAGGCCCAGCTTCGCGGGCAGCAGCTTGCCGGTGCGGGAGCGGCCGCCCTCGGGGAAGAACTCCTGCAGCACCCCGTCGCGCACCAGCTTCCGGACGTAGGCCTTGAAGGTCGCGGTGTAGATCCGGTCCGACCCGAAGCTGCGGCGGAGGAAGAAGGCCCCGGCGCGGCGGAGCAGGGGCCCGAGGGGGAAGAACGAGAGGTTGGCCCCGGCGGCGACGACCGGCACCTGGAAGCCTCGCTTCCAGAGCACCCAGGACATCACCAGGTAGTCCACGTGGCTCTTGTGGCTGGGGCAGAGAATGACCGGAGCTCCGGCTCTTCCGGCCTGCAGCGCGCGCTCGAGGGCCGCCTCGTCGACGTCGATGCCGTCGTAGATCCGGTCGAACATCCAGCCCATCATCGGGGCGAGGACGGCCAGCACGGTCGGGTGCAGCCGGGCGGCGATGGCGTTCAGGTGGCGGCGGGCCTCGCGCTCGAGCGTCCGCACGTCCTTTCCGCTCCGCGAGGCGATCTGCTCGAGGGTCTGCCGGAGGGTCCGGTCGCGGAGCGTCTCGTCGATGACCCGCTCCGGCGGCTTGTAGGGCGGCCCGAACACCGCGCGGGTCTCGCGCGCCAGGTGGACGTGGAGCACCGCGCGCACCTTGCGGGCCACCACCGCGTCGGAGTCGCCCAGGTTCTGGGCGATGAAGGCCCGGAGGTCGATGGGCTGGCCCACCCGGAACTGGGCCCGCTTGTGGTTCCGCCAGAAGGCGAGCACCGAGTGGAGGAAGCCCGGGGCCTCCGGGGTTCCGAACACGTAGTCCGCCCACGCCGGCTTCAGCCGGACGCTCCACTTCTCCCAGACCACCAGCTCCGGGACGAGGAAGACCGGCCGCTCGCTCTTCCGGGCCATGGCGACCAGGTCGGGGAAGGGGTCCTCTCGCCCGCTCCGGCCGCCGGCGCGCATCAGCGCCGTCTGCTGGAGGAAGACCAGCGCCGAGCCACCGTGGCGCCGGGCGTACTCGAAGCGGACGTCCAGCGCTCCCCGCTGGGCCACGCGCCGCCACGGCCGGCCGAACCACCGGCGCATGTTGACCACCGCCCGGATGGGAGCCAGCCCGCGGCTCACCAGCAACCAGGCCAGATAGAGGAAGCTCACCCAGGTCGCGGTCCGCTGGACGTGCACCACGAACCCCTCGGCGCCGAGCCTCCGCAGCTCGGCGTCGGCGGCCGCGGCCACCCGGACGTGGGGACAGTAGCGGCGTCCCAGCGCGCGGCCGACCGCGCCGAACTCGTGCCGGAGCGCGACCTCGCTGTCCTCGACCTTCGCCAGCGCGGTGGCCATGGGCGCTCCGGTCGAGTCTTACATGCTCTCGGGGGCGGCGATCCCGAGAAGCTGCAGGCCCGTGGCGAGCACGATGCGCACCGCGTCAGCGAGCGCGAGGCGGGCCGCACGGAGCGCGTCGTTCGACTCGTGCACCACGCGCTTGTCGCGGTCCTGGTTCCCGAGCGTGTACCAGCGGCTGAACTCCACCGCGACGTCGACGAGGTGCCGGGCGACGAAGGACGGCTCGTCCTGCTCGACCGCGGCGCGCACCTGGATCGGGAAGCGGGCCAGCGTCCGGGCGAGCTGCTGCTCCTCGGGGAGGACGAGGACGTGCGCGTCCGCCCGTGCCGGAGGCCCACCGCCCCGCTTCAGGAGGTTGCAGGCCCGGGCATGGGCGTACTGGAGGTAGGGGCCGGTGTGGCCGTCGAACTCCAGCACCTCGTCCCAGTCGAAGGTGTAGTCGGTGTTCCGGCGATTCTTGAGGTCACCGAAGATGACCGCCCCGAGCCCCACCTGCTCGGCGAGCCGCTCTGGCTCGTCGGTGTGGATGCGCCCCGAAGCGGCGCTCTCCTTCACCTTCTCGAGAGCGCGGGCCCTCGCCTCGTCGAGCACCTCGTTGAGGAGGACCAGCTTCCCCGCCCGGGTGGACATCCCCATGATCCGGCCGAAGGAGACGTGCACGCAGCGCTCCGCCCAGGGCTTGCCCATCGCCTTCAGCACCCGGAAGACCTGGGCGAAGTGCAGCGACTGGTCGCGGGCGACGACGTAGAGCGAGCGGTCGAAGTGGAAGCGCTCCCAGCGGTCCTCGGCGGCGGCGAGGTCACGGGTGGCGTAGAGCGTGCTGCCGTCCGCCTTCCGGAGGAGGACCGGCGGCTCGCCCTCGGCGTAGGGGAGATCGACGATGAGGGCCCCCTCGCTCTCCTTGACGCCGACGGTGCGGGCGATCTCGTCGATCACCCGGTCCATCCGGCCCTCGTAGAGGCTCTCGCCGTCGATGTGCTCGAAGCGGATCCCCAGCCGCTCGTAGACCGGACGGAAGCCGCGGAGGGACGTCTCGCGGAGCTCGGCCCAGAGCGCCCGGGCCTGCGGATCGCCCCGCTCCATCCTCCGGAAGAAGGCGCTGGCCTCGGCGTCGAACGCCGGATCCGTCTCCGCGCGGGCGTTGGCCTTGACGTAGACGTCCACGAGGTGGGCCATCTCCCCGCGGCGGGCCGGGTCGCCGTACTCGCGCAGCCCCACTGCCACCAGACCGAACTGCTTCCCCCAGTCGCCGAGATAGTTGATGCCCTCCACCGTCCAGCCCTGGCTCCGGTAGAGGTTGGCGATGGCGTGCCCGATGAGCGTGGTGCGCAGGTGGTGGAAGGCGATGGGCTTGGCGATGTTGGGCGAGCTGTAGTCGATCACCACCGTCTTGCCCTTGCCGGCCTCGGTGGAGCCGTAGCCGACGCCCGCGCCGCGTGCCTCGGCGAGGACTCCCTCCACGAAGGCCCCTGGCTCGAAGCGGGCGTTCACGTAGGGCCCGGCAGCGGCGATCTGCAGGCCCGGGACGGAGAGCTTCACCGCGAGGTCGGCGGCGATCTTCGGCGGCGCGAGCCGCAGCTGCTTGGCGAGCGGGAAGGTGGGGAACGCCAGATCGCCGTGCTCGGGCTCGGCAGGCTTCACCTGGGCGCGGATCGCGTCCACCGGCTGGCCGACGGCGACCGCGAGCGCGGAGGCGAAGGCGTCGAGGAGTCGGTCGTGGAGGAACTGGGTCATCGGACGGAGCGAACCGGTCGCACCACCGAGGCCACGGTGTCCAGCAACTTCGGCAGGTGCAGCGGCTTCTCGAAGAATCCGTCGATCCGATCGAGCCCGGTGCCCTTGCCGAGGGAGGCGACCTCCGAGGCGCCGGAGATGATGTAGACCGGGGTCTCGGCGGTGTCCGGCTTCCCGCGCAGGTGGCGGAGCACGCTCCGCCCGTCCTCCTCGGACAGCCGCAGGTCGAGCAGCACCATCGCCGGCCGGAGTCCCTCGAGCAGCGCCAGGGCCTCCTCGGCGCCGGCGGCGGAGACCACGCCGTACCCCTCCTGCTCGAGCAATTCCTGAAGGACCTCCCGGCAGTCGCGGTCGTCCTCGACGAGGAGGATGTGCCCTGCCTCGGGAGCCGCTCCCTCGGAGCTCCCGGAAATGCCGACCTGGGCGGCGAAGGCGGGGAGGACCATCTTGCGGAGCGTGCCGGCCCCGGGCCCGCTCGCGGCCTCGACCCGGCCCCCGTGGAGCTGGACGATCTTCGCGGTGATGGGCAGCCCGAGCCCCACGCTGGCGCCCGGTCCGGTCCGGGTCCGGTGAAAGGCGTCGAAGAGCCCCTCCAGGTCCTCGTCGGGGAGCCCCATCCCGTCGTCGCGTACGGTGAGGAGCGCGAGGCCCGGCTCGGAGACGATCTCGACCTGCACCTCGCCATCCGGGCTGCAGAGGAAGAGCGCGTGCTCGACCAGGTTGTGTACCGCCTCGAAGAGCCGCTCGCGGTCGCCCTTCACGAACACCTCGGGCGCGGGGACCAGGGTGAGGCGCACGCGGCTGAGCTCGCCCGAGCTGGCCAGCGCGGCCATCACGTCGCCGACCAGCGCCCGGAGCCCGAAGGGGCGGCTGGTGAGCTGCATCTTCCCGCTCTGCAGCCGGGAGAGGAGCAGCACGTCGTTGAGCATCCGCAGGAGGCGGTCCGCGTTCCGCTCGGAGACGTGGACGGCGTGGAGCTGGCGCTCGGCGAGCTCACCGAGCCGGCCTTGACCCAGCATGGCCAGGTAGGCCTTCACCGTGGTGAGGGGCGTCTTGAGGTCGTGCGAGACGTTGGCCAGGAGCTCCTCGCGGTTCTTCTCCATCGACTTGAGCCCGGAGAGCGCGGTCTGGAGGTCCTTCTCCCGCCGGGCGGTGTCCTCGCGCATCCGCGCGTACTCCCATGCCGCGGTGGCCTGGGCCGCCAGCGCCTCGAGGAGGGAGTCCGGGGCCTCCACCTTGGGGGCGATGAGCACCAGAGCGCCCAGGGGGCCGCTGGCTCCCTGCAGGGGGAGGGCGACGAGGTCCCGTTCGCGGACCAGCCGGTTCTCGGCGAAGGCCTCGCCCACCGGGCCCTCCTTGGGCCGCACCGCGGTGATGCGCGGCTCGTTGCGGCCACGCACCACGGTGACCTCCAGCCGGTCGCGGAGGTGGATGTACTCGGCGAGGAACGCGCTCCGGGGCCGGAGCAGCGAGGCGATGAGCCCGAGTTGGACCTTCTGCGCCTCCGCGAGGGTCGCCGCGCGGTGGATGGCGTCGGCCATTCGCTGGAGCGTACGGGCCGCGGCGTCCGGTCCGGGAGGAGTGTCGAGGGCCGGGGCGAGGTGGGGGAACAGCTCGACCAGAGCCTTCGAGCGTCGCCGGGTGGGTGTCTTGGGCGAGCGCGTCATGCGGATGGGCTCGTGCTTACTCCGAGTCGCCGGCCGCCGGCGCCCCCCGGCGCTTGAGAATTCCCGCTTTGTCGACGAAGAACGGTTCGGGGAGGAGTGACTCCACCTTTTCGCGGTACCCCTGGACGCCGAAGGCGCTTCGCGCGATGGCCTCGATGGCCGCCGTCTGGACCCGCCGGGCAGTCTCGGGCGCGGTGAGGAGCCGCAGCATCGGCTCGCGCGCATCGGGGTAGCCGCGGGGAGCGAGCGCCCGGAGTCCGGCGATCTTCACGTCGTCCGCCATGTCGTCGAGGAAGGGGAGCGCCGCCGGGGCGACCCGGGGATCCTCGAGCGACTCGGCCTCGTGCAGGAGCACCAGCTTCTTCTCCGGATCGCGGGTGTAGACCTCCCCCAGCTCGCGGAGGTGCTCGACGATGGCCGTGACGAACCGGTCGTGGGGGAGGATCTCCCGGAGCAGGCGCACCGCCCACGAGCTCGCCTGATCGTTGCGGCGGAGGAAGTTGCGGATCGGCTCGACGGCGGCCTCGCCGCGGGAGCGGATGAGCCCGAAGACGTGCTCTTTCTCGTCGCCGTCGGTGGTCTGGGGCTCGACGGCGATGGTGAAGCGGGCCAGGAGCGAGGCCGTGGCCTCGGGGAAGTCCATCTCGCCGAGCTGCTGGATGGCCTTCTGGCGGGCCTCGGGCCCACCGTACTTCTGCGTCACCTTGGCCTTGAGCTTGGTGGCGCGCTCGGGGCTCTTGCCGCCGAAGCCGAAGATGTCGAGGATGCCCACGGGCGAGGAGTCTCCTTGGGGGCTAGCGACCGAGGTAGAGCAGCACCACCTCGCGGCGGTGACCCCGGGTGCGGTGCTCGTAGAGGTACAGCGCCTGCCAGGTCCCGAGCGCGAGCGAACCCTCGACCACCGGGATGGACACCGAGGTCTGGGTGAGCGCCGCGCGGACGTGGCTGGGCATGTCGTCCGGGCCCTCGGCGGTGTGGTGGAAGAGCCGGTCGCCATCGGGGACGAGGCGGGCGAAGAACCGATCGAGGTCCTTCAGCACCTCGGGGTCGGCGTTCTCCTGCACGAGGAGGCTCGCCGAGGTGTGGCGGATGAAGCAGGTGACGACCCCGGTCCGCGGCCCCGGAGCGGCGACCTTCAGGCGCTCCACGAAGTCGGTCACCTCACGGGTGAGGTCGTGGAGGCCGCGCCCACGGGTGCTGACGGTGACGGTGTGGGACTGGGGATCCATCGATGCGGTCGGCAGCTTTGACGTCACGCGGCACGGGACGCAAGCGCTCGCTCAGAGGCGGAGGTCGGCGCGCACGTCGTGGGTGTAGGCGTGGCCGAGCGTCTCGGCGGCGGCCTTCACCTCGGCGCTGCTCCTATCCGGCACCGCGATGCGGAGCTCGAAGTAGAGGTCGCCACGGCCGGTGCCCTTGAGGTGCGGAACGCCCTGGCCCTTGAGGCGGAGCTTGCGGCCCGACTGGCTGTGGGCCGGGACGGTGACGGTCACCTCGCCGGTGAAGGTGGGAGCACGCACCTGCGCTCCGAGGATGGCCTCGGGCACGGTGATGGCGAGCGGCACGTAGAGGTCGTCGCCCTCGCGGCGCACGAGCGGATGGGGGTCGACCTGCACCTCGAGGAAGAGGTCGCCGGGTGGACCGCTCAGGGTCCCGGCCGCGCCCTGCCCGGCGACTCGGACCTGGGACCCGCTCTGGACCCCGGGGGGAATCTTCACCGTCACCCGGGTCGTCTCGTCCACGCGGCCCGAGCCGCCGCAGCGGTCGCAGGGCGGGGCGAGCTTGCCGCTCCCATGGCACGAAGGGCAGGTGCCGCTCACCGACAGCGGGCCCCGGCCCTGGCGGATCTTCCCCGAGCCCTTGCACGTCGGGCAGGTCTCCGGCTTCCCGAAGTGTCCGGAACCCTTGCACTTCGGGCAGCGTCCGGGCCGGGTCACCGACAGCTGCCGCTCGGTTCCGGTGACTGCCTCGCGGAGCGTCAGCCGCACCTGCGCGTGCAGGTCCTCGCCGCGGCTCGGGCCCTCTGGCTCCTCGCGGCCGAAGAGGTCCTCGACCCCTCGACCGCCCCGTGCGCCGCGGTTGCGAAAGAGGTCCCCGAAGAGGTCTCCGAGGTCGAAGCCCTCCATGTCGGGGATGCCGCCCGCCCCCGCGCCGGGGAACCCGCCGCCCCGCGTCGCGGCGTCACGGTAGGCCCGGAAGGCCTCGGCCTTCTTCGGGTCGTACCCCATCTTGGCGGCGTCCTCGCCGAACTCGTCGTACAGCCTCCGCTTCTCCGAATTGGACAGGACCTCGAAGGCGGCGCTCACTTGCTTGAACTTCTCCTCGGCGGCCTTGTTGCCGGGGTTCACGTCCGGGTGGTACTTGCGCGCGAGCTTCCGGTACGCCTTCTTGATCTCGTCCTCGCTGGCGCCGCGGGAGACGCCGAGCAGCTGGTAGAGGTCCTCAGCCATGCAGTCGAGGCAGCTTAACCGTCCGCGACGACCGTGCCAGTGGACGTGGCCCGTCATGGCCATGGCCGCGCTGGTGTGTGCGCACCCGGCGGCGGCGCGGGTGCTCGACCGGGTGGTGGCGCTGGTGGACGGCCGCGTGCTCAGCTGGAGCCAGCTGGAGTTCGAGGCGCGGGTGATGCTCATCGATCGCGGGGGAGTGGAGGCCGCCACGGCGCCGCTGGATGCCTCCACCCTGCAGGGCGCCCTCGACCTGGCCATCGCCCAGCGGGCGGCGACGGCGGAGGCGGACAAGCTCAACGCCTATCCGGTGGACCCCGCGGAGATCGACCAGCGGATGCGCACCTTCGAGTCGCGCTTCGCGACGCCTGCGGCGTTCGAGGCCTTCCTCAAGGCGCACGACGCCGACCGGGCCGCGCTCGCCGAGGTGCTCGCCCGGGCGATCCGGACCGAGAAGTTCATCGAGGGACGGGTGCGCCTCCGCTCGCAGGTGCCGGAGTCCGACGTGCGAAAGGCCTGGGAGGCCGACCACGGCGGGCAGAGCTGGGAGGAGGCCCGCGGTCCGCTCCGCGACCGGATGCAGCGGGAGCGGGCCTTCGTGCTGGCCCGCGAGGCGCTCGGCCAGCTCCGGACGTCGATCCCGGTCCGGATCGTCGCCCCGCCGGAGCAGCTGGTGCGGGATCAGCTCCGGCTGGGGGAGGCCTCGCGGTGAGGAAGCTGCGCGAGCTGGCCGAGGGGACCTTCCAGCTCCGGCCGATGGCCTCGGCCGACCTGCCGCGAGTGATGGAGATCGAGCAGGAGGCGTTCCGGAACCCCTGGAGCCGTGACCTCCTGGCCCGGGAGCTGGGCCACGACTGGTCGACCATCCTCGTCGCGGAGGAGCCCGGGGCGCGGGGGATGACGCTGGTGGGCTTCGTCATCTTCTGGGTCGTGCACGACGAGCTGCACATCCTGAACGTGGCCACCGCCCCCGAGCACCGGCGGCGCGGGGTGGCCCGGGCCATCCTGCAGGCGGCGCTGGACGTGGGCCGGCAGAAGCGGTGCACGCTGGCCACGCTGGAGGTGCGGCGGAGCAACGCGGCGGCGCTGGAGCTGTACCGGGCCTTCGGGTTCCGGCCGGTCGGAATCCGGCCGAACTACTACGTGGACGAGGGCGAGGACGCGATCGTCATGGTTCTCGACCTCTAGTCGGGCGCCGGACGCTTGACTTCTGGGCCGTTCAGCGTGATAGACCGCGCCCTCTTTTCGGGGGCTTCCGCGGTACGTGTGTCCTGCGGTCGCCACCTCACGTACGACGGACAAGGACGGATGCCGACCATCAGTCAGCTGGTGCGCAAGGGGCGCGAGAAGGTCGCGGTGAAGGGCAAGAGCCCGGCGCTCAAGGAGTCTCCCCAGAAGCGGGGGGTGTGCACCCGCGTCTACACCACCACTCCGAAGAAGCCGAACTCGGCCCTGCGGAAGGTGGCCCGCGTCCGGCTGACCAACGGCATCGAGGTGACGTCGTACATCCCCGGCGTGGGTCACAACCTCCAGGAGCACTCGGTGGTGATGATCCGCGGAGGCCGGGTGAAGGACCTTCCCGGGGTCCGCTACCACATCATCCGCGGCACCCTGGACGCGGTGGGCGTGCAGGGCAGGAAGCAGGGCCGCAGCAAGTACGGCGCGAAGCGCCCGAGCTAAAGGACTCACACCACAGATGCCTCGTCGTCGCGTCGTCGCCAAGCGGAAGATCCTCCCCGATCCCAAGTTCCAGGACCGGCTGGTCACGAAGTTCGTCAACGACCTGATGCGGAAGGGCAAGAAGTCCATCGCCGAGCGGGTCTGCTACGGCGCCTTCGCCCTCATCGAGGAGCGAGCCAAGGAAGAGCCGCTGCGCACCTTCAAGAAGGCCCTGGACAACGTGAAGCCCGTGCTCGAGGTCAAGAGCCGGCGGGTCGGCGGGGCGACCTACCAGGTCCCGGTCGAGGTACGCCAGGACCGCCGAGTGGCGCTGGGGATGCGCTGGCTCATCATCTACGCCAAGGCGCGCGGCGAGAAGACGATGGAGGAGAAGCTGGCCGGGGAGATCATGGATGCGGCCAACAACCGCGGGAACGCGGTGAAGAAGCGCGAGGACACGCACAAGATGGCCGAGGCCAACAAGGCCTTCGCCCACTACCGCTGGTAAGCGGCACCCCTCGTTGCGATGTTCGCACGGCCGGGCTTCCCGGCCGTTGTCATTTGTAGGTACGGCAAGAGACTCAGGTCATGGCCCGCGACTTCCCACTCGAGCGCTACCGGAACATCGGCATCATGGCGCACATCGACGCGGGGAAGACGACCACCACCGAGCGGATCCTCTTCTACACCGGCACCATCCACAAGATGGGCGACGTCGACGACGCGAACACCACCACCGACTGGATGGTGCAGGAGCGCGAGCGCGGCATCACCATCACCTCGGCGGCGATCACCGCCTTCTGGAACCGGCGCGACCAGCGCTACCGCGTCAACATCATCGACACCCCGGGGCACGTGGACTTCACCATCGAGGTGGAGCGCTCGCTGCGCGTCCTGGACGGGGCCATCGCGGTGTTCGACGCGGCGAACGGCGTCGAGCCCCAGAGCGAGACGGTGTGGCGCCAGGCGGACCGCTACGGCGTTCCCCGCATCTGCTTCATCAACAAGATGGACCGGCTGGGGGCCGACTTCGAGATGTCGGTCCGGAGCATCCGGGAGAAGCTGCATGCCAACGCGGTCCCGGTGCAGATCCCCTGGGGAGCGGAGGAACAGCACCAGGGCGTCATCGACCTGGTGCGGATGAAGGGCATCACCTTCGACGAGTCCGAGCTGGGGAGCCGGTTCGAGTTGGTGGACATTCCGGCCGCGCTGCTGGATGCGGCGAAGGCGGCGCGGGCACATCTCGTCGAGGCCTGCGCCGAGCAGGACGATCACGTGATGCAGCTCTATCTCGACGGGAAGGAACCGAGCGAGGAGGAGTTGCTGGCGGCGCTCCGCAAGGGCTGCATCGGCCGGAAGGTCTTCCCGGTGCTGTGCGGGTCGGCGTTCAAGCACAAGGGCGTGCAGCCCCTCCTGGACGCGGTCGTGGATTTCCTGCCCTCGCCGCTGGACATTCCTCCGGTGCACGGGAAGGACCCGAGGACCGGGGAAGACCTCACCCGCGAGACCAGCGACACCGCCCCGTTCAGCGCGCTGGCCTTCAAGATCATGACCGACCCTTTCGTGGGAACGCTGACCTTCATCCGGGTCTACTCGGGGCGGCTGGAGACCGGGATGGCCGCGTGGAACCCGGCCAAGAGGAAGCGGGAGCGCATCGGGCGGCTGGTGCAGATGCGGGCCGACAAGCGCGACGAGATCGACGAGGTCCTCGCCGGGGACATCGCCGCCGCCGTGGGCCTGAAGCTGACCACCACCGGCGACACGCTGTGCGACGAGCACAAGCCCATCGTGCTGGAGCGGATGGAGTTTCCCGAGCCGGTGATCGACATCGCCATCGAGCCCAAGACCAAGGCCGACCAGGAGAAGCTCGGGACGTCGCTGCAGAAGCTGGCGGTAGAGGACCCCTCGTTCCGGGTGCGGACCGATCCCGAGAGCGGGCAGACGCTGATCGCCGGCATGGGCGAGCTGCATCTGGAGATCATCGTGGACCGGCTCCTGCGGGAGTTCAAGGTCGAGGCCAACGTCGGCAAGCCGCAGGTGGCCTACCGCGAGACGATCACCCAGCCGGTGGAGGCGCGCGGGCGGTACGTGCGGCAGTCCGGTGGACGGGGACAGTACGGGGACATCGTTCTCCGTCTCTCGCCCAACGCGTCGGGGAAGGGGTTCAGCAGCAAGAACTCCATCGTGGGCGGCAAGGTGCCGAAGGAGTTCGTCGAGGCGGCGTTCCAGGGGGCCGAGGAGTCGATGAGCAGCGGGCCGCTCGCCGGCTACCCGATGGTGGACGTCGCGGTGGAGGCGATCGACGGCAGCTTCCACGACGTGGACTCGAACGAGGTGTCGTTCCGCATCGCCGGGTCGATGGCGGTTCGCGAGGGGGCGCCGGACGCCGGACCCGTGCTGCTCGAGCCGCTCATGTCCATCGAGGTGGTGACGCCAGAGGAGTTCATGGGCGACGTCATCGGCGACCTGAACGCCCGACGGGGGAAGGTCCTCGGGATGGAGCCCAAGAGCGGGGCCCAGCACATCCAGGGACAGGTGCCGCTGGCGACGATGTTCGGCTACGCAACGGATCTGCGCAGCCGGACCCAGGGCCGCGCGACGTACACCATGCAGTTCAGCCACTACGCGGCGGTGCCGAAGCAAGTCTCGGACGAGATCGTCGCCCGCATCCGCGGGCACTGAGCGATCTCGCCTCCGTCCTCCCAGGGTGGCCGGGGCCAGCCGGCCCCAGGGGGACTCCCGGTCTCGATGACCGGGTGAGGGTGTAAGGTCCGTGCCCATGCGCTTGGCGGCCGGGGTCCGGGTGGGGCCATACGAGGTCGTCGCCCTTCTCGGGGCGGGCGGGATGGCCGAGGTCTACCGGGCCCGGGACACCCGGCTGGGGCGCGAGGTCGCCGTCAAGGTCGTCTCCGAGGCCCTCGGCGCGGACGGCGGCTTCGTCGAGCGCTTCGAGCGCGAGGCCCGGCTGGTGGGCTCGGTCAACCACCCCAACGTGGTCGCCCTCCACGATGTGGGGCTCCACGACGGCAAGCCGTACTTCGTCACCGAGCTGCTCCAGGGCGAGACGCTCCGGACACGGATGGGCAAGGGCCCGGTGCCGCTGCCCACTGCGCTGGACTGGGCGACGCACATGGCACAGGGGCTGGCGGCGGCGCACGAGCGCGGCATCGTTCACCGCGATCTGAAGCCCGAGAACGTGCTGGTGACCCGCGACGGGCACGTGAAGCTGCTCGACTTCGGCATCGCCAAGGTCATCGCCTCGGCCCAGGATCCGCAGGCCCAGGCCGATACCGGCTCGCGCGATCTGCTCCAGGAGACCATGGCCTCGGGAGGCGGGAAGACCGTCACCGGCCTGGTCATCGGGACACCGGGGTACATGTCCCCGGAGCAGGTCCGGGGGGATCCGGTCGACGCCCGGACCGATCTCTTCAGCCTGGGGGCGGTCCTCTACGAGCTCCTCGCCGGGCGCCGCGCCTTCCCCGGGGCCTCGGCGGTGGAGAGCGGGTACGCGGTGCTCCACAACGAGCCCGAGCCGCTGCCGGCGACGGTTCCACCCGCCGTGGTGCAGGTCGTCCGGCGATGCCTGGAGAAGGATCCCGGGCAGCGCTTCCAGTCCGCCCGGGACCTGGCCTTCCACCTCGACGTGCTGCGTGCGCCGACGACCACCACCACGGTCACCGCTGGCACGGCTCCCGCGGGCTCGCACCGCGGGTGGTGGGTCGGCTCCGTGGCAGCCGCCGGCCTCCTCGCGGTAGCTGGCGTTCTCGTTCTCTCGGCGTCGCACCGGAAGGCCGCGCCCGCCACCGCGGAGCCCGTCTCCCGGGCGAGTCCCGGAGCGACACCCTCCATCGCAGTGCTGCCCTTCGTGAATCTCAGCTCGGACAAGGAGCAGGAGTACTTCTCCGACGGCATCACCGAGGAGCTCCTCGATGCTCTGGCTCGGGTGAAGGGGCTCAAGGTCGCCGGGCGCACGTCGTCCTTCCACTTCAAGGGCAAGAACGAGGACCTCCGCACCATCGGCGAGACGCTGGGGGTGGCCAACATCGTCGAGGGCTCGGTCCGGAAGCAGGGGAACCGGGTGCGGATCACCGCCCAGCTCATCCAGGTGGCGGACGGCTTCCACCGCTGGTCGAAGACCTTCGAGGGCGATCTGACGAACGTCTTCGACCTCCAGGAGAAGATCGCCCGCTCCATCACCGACGAGCTGAAGGTCGTCCTCCAGGGCGATCAGCAGAACCGGCTGGTCCCGGTGGCCACGAGCAATCCGGAGGCCTACGCGCTGTACCTCCAGGCGACGGCATTCTTCAACCGGCGGGACGGCGCGCGGTTCCCCGAGGGGATCGCGCAGCTCGAGCAGGCGGTGCACCTCGACCCAGGCTTCGCGCGCGCGTGGTCACGGCTGGCGACCCTCTGGGTCCTGACCCCCATCTACCGGCCGAGCGACTTCCGCTCCGCGCTGGGCTCGGCCGAGCAGACCGCCCACCGCGCCATCGAGATCGATTCCTCCCTGGCCGAGCCTCATGCCGTGCTCGGGCTCTCCTTCTGGGCGCGCCGGCGGCTGGTCGAGGCCGGGCCCGAGTTCCGGCGCGCGCTGGAGCTCGAGCCCGAGGACGTCACGTCGAACTTCTGGTTCGCCGCGAACCTGGTCTCCGCGGGCTACATCCAGCGGGCGAACCAGGTCCTGGACAGGGTGCTGATCATCGACCCGATGTACGGCAACGCGCTGAACTGGCGCGCCATGACCTCCTTCGCCGCCGGCGACCTCGACGCCGCGGAGCGGCTGGCCCTGCGCGCGCGTGACGCCGGCCTGACGCACGCGGGGATCGCGCTCTCCTACCTCGCGGAGGCGCGGGGTCATCGGGAGGAGGCGGTGACCCAGCTCGTCGCGGGCCTCACCCCGCTGGCGTTCGACCTGCCGCCCGGTGCCATCGACGCGATCGCGCGCGGAGCGCTCGGAGACAAGCAGGCCCACGATCGGGCACTGAGCCTGATCGACGCCTATCTCGCGACCCGGCCCACGGTGATCAGCGGGGCGGTGCCGTACGCGCTGATCCGCCTCGGGAAGCCGGTCGAGGCGCTGCAGCTGCTCGCCCGGGGAGCCACCGGCAACGACTCGCTGGCGATGCCCACGCTGTGGTGGCCGCTGGGCCGCGCGGCCCGGACGCTGCCCGGCTTCTCCGACGCCGCCGAACGGATGGGGATGGTCGACCTCTGGGAGGAGGAGGGTCCGCCGGACCTGTGCCGGCGGGTGGAGCCGCGGAAGTACGTGTGCCGGTGAAGCCGCCGGCGATCAGCCCCCGCTCTTCCCGAGCCGCAGGACGTGGTCCAGCAGAGGGCCGTAGTCCTCCTCGCGGATGACGTTCCTCCAGCCGGGCATCTTGGTGCCGGGCTTGATGCTCGGCGCGTCCTGGATCCACAGCTGGAGCGCTTCGCGGCTGGGGTAGTGCTCGCTCGCCTGGCGGAGGTCGGCGATCCCCACGCCGTCGTTCCCGTGGCAGGAGACGCAGCCGTACCGCTCGTAGAGCTGCTTGCCGTCCGCGAGGGCGGGGGAGCCCGGTGCCGGCGGCGGAGGGGGGAAGTTCCTCTCGACGGCGTGGCGGAGGGGCGGCACCGTCCGGAGGTAGGCGTGGATCGCGCCCAGCTCCTCGTCGCTCAGGGCGGAGAGGGGGAGCATGGGGTAGCGGAGCAGCCTCCGGTCGGGACGGAACCCCGTCCGCACGGTGGCGACGAAGTCGTGCTCGGACCAGCGGCCGATCCCCGTCTCGATGTCGGGGGTGATGTTGGCGGAGAGGATCGGGTGGCCACCCAGATCGAGGACGGCGTTCCCGCCTCCCAGGTAGCCCTCGGACTTCTCGGGCTCCCCGACGTTCATCGTCTTGAAGTCCGCCGAGTGGCATCCGTAGCAGTCCAGGCCGAACACCAGATAGCGCCCGTGGGCGACGCGATCGGTGAGCGGCGGGGCGGTGATGACGTGGTCGGGGTAGGGGAGCGGCTTGAAGGCGACGTGGGCGAGGAGCTTGGAGAGGAATGACGGCTGGGTGACGCCGGGCGGGTCGCGATCGGAGGCCTCGACCATCGGATCGTCCGAGCGGAGGAAGGCGATGATCGACGCGAGGTCCTCGTCGGAGAGATGGGGGAGCTTGACCATCCACGGCGGCGCGTACTGACCGGTGCGCTTGATCCCGGTGCGGAGGAGGTAGGCCAGCTCTCCGTCGGTCCAGCTCCCGATGCCCTTGCGGGCGCTGCGGGTGATGTTGGGGGCATAGAGCTCGCCGAACTGCTTCGGAGCGTCGGACATGTGCTTGCCGGTGAGGACCCGGGTCGTCGGGTCCATGTGGCAGCCGGCGCAGAGGAGGCCGGCCAGCTTCCGGCCACGCTCGATCCGTTCCGCCGTCGGCTCGGCGCGGAACTCGACCTTCTTGACCGGGTAGCGCGGGATGCCGTCGATCTGGACGTAGAGGAGAAGGGCGGCGATCAGCACCAGGACCGCTGCGAGGAGAAGACCGACGATCTTCAGGGCTCGGCGCATTCGGGACGGCATAGACCAGCGGCCCGAGCATCGCAGCTGGATTGCGTCACGGTCCGGTCGAGAAACGCATGGCTCCGCGGCTGTGCCGGGGCGGGTCGGCGTGGCAAGACACGGTCCCCATGAGGGCGCTCCACATCATGGCGCACGGCCCGCCGGGGACGCTCCGGACCGTCGACATCCCCGCCCCCAGGCCTGGGCCGGGCGAGGTCCTCGTCCAGGTCGAGGCCGCCGGCGTCAACCCGAGCGACGTGGTCAGCGTCGAGGGGCGGTTCCCCCAGGCCGTGCTCCCCCGGGTCCTCGGAAGGGACTTCGCCGGCCGGGTGGTCGACGGGCCGCCGGGGCTGAAGGGGCGCGAGGTCTGGGGCACCGGCGGCGATCTCGGAATCACCCGTGACGGGACGCACGCCGAGCTCCTCGTCCTCCCGGTCGAGGCGGTGTCCGAGCGCCCGAGGAACCTGACGCCGGAGCAGGCCGCCGCGGTGGGCGTGGCCGCGCTGACGGCGTGGACCTGCCTGGTCGACACGGCGAAGGTGCAGCCGGGAGACTGGGTCGCGGTCGCGGGCGCCGCGGGGGCGGTGGGCTGGGGGGCGGTGGAGCTCGCGGCGGCCCGCGGGGCCAGGGTGATCGCCCTGGTCAAGGATGCGACGGAGGCGGCGCAGCTGGACCGCAGCCGGGTCGCAGCGGTCGCGCGCTCCGACCTCGGCGATCTGCCCGCCGTGGCCCGGAACGCCACCGGCGGTCACGGCGTGGACGTGGGGCTGAACGGCGTGGGGGGACCGGTCTTCAGGCCGCTCCTGGACAGCCTCGCCAAGGAAGGCCGCCTCTGCATCTACTCCGCGGCCGCCGGGCGGGAGGCGTCGCTCGACCTCTTCGACCTCTACCGCCGCCGGCTCCACCTGCACGGGATCGACACCGGGGCCATCGACGCCGTGCGAGGAGCCCGGGTGCTCGACCAGCTCCGGCCGCTCGTCGAGTCGGGCCGGTTCCGGCCGCACCCTTCCATCCAGGCCTACCCGCTCGAGCTGGCGGCCCGCGCCTACGGGCAGGTGGCCGCGGGGTCGACGCGCAAGGTCGTCCTGCTCCCGACCCCGGCGCGCGTCTGAGGCAGATTCCGCGCTCCTGCCCGCCGCGGGCCGAGCTATAGGAAGGCAGGCGAGGAGGTCCGAGCATGGCCGAGTACTTGGTCGCCGGGGTGACCGGGCACACCGGGTCGGTGGTGGCCCAGACGCTGCTGGACAGTGGCCGCAAGCTCCGGGTGCTGGTACGGGATCCGCACAAGGCCGAGCGGTGGAAGAAGCGCGGGGCGCACGTGGCCCAGGCCGAGCTGTCCAGCTCGCATGATCTTCTCAACGCGCTCCGGGGAACCGAGGCCGCGTACTTCCTCCTCCCCCCGTTCCCGCCGAACACCACCGGCATCCGCGGGAGGGCGAAGAAGATGATCGACGCGATGGTCCAGTCCATCGGCGGGACGGACGTGAAGCACGTCGTGTTCCTCTCCTCGATCGGCGCCCAGCACGCCGACGGGACCGGGCCGATCGTCCTGCTCCACGACGCCGAGCAGGAGCTGCGGACCCTGAAGACGCCGGTCACCTTCCTCCGGGCCTGCTACTTCATGGAGAACTGGGCCCCGGCGCTCCCCGACGCGAAGGAGGGGCTGCTCAACAGCTTCCTCCCCGCCGACTTCAAGTGGCCCCAGGTGGCCGCGCACGACATCGGGCACACGGCGTCGCAGCTGATCCTCGAGCACCCCAAGGCCCACCGGGTGGTGGAGCTCGCCGGTCCAGAGGATGTGAGCCCGGCGGACGTGGCCCGGGTGCTGACCAAGCTGCTGGAGACCGAGGTCGAGCCCATCGTCGAGCCGCTGGATCAGGTCGCCGAGGCGTTCACCGGGATGGGGTTCTCGCCCGAGGCGGCGGGGATGTACCAGGCGATGTACCAGGGCCTCGCCTCGGGGCGCGTGCGCTGGGAGCATCCGGAGTCGGTGGTCCGGGGCAAGGAGACCCTGGAGCAGGCGCTCGCGGGGATGCTGGCCAAGCTCTAGGACGGAGCGCTCAGCTCTCGGCCGCGGCGAACGGCTGCCACTTCTCCGGGGCCGGAGCCGGAGTCAGCAGGCTCACCGCCGCCAGCGAGGCGACCGAGACCAGGAGCGCCGGGAAGATCGCGTCCCGGGCGAGCCAGCCGGCCGGCAGGAGCGTCGCGCGGTGCGCCTCGAGCGCCAGCTGCTGCAGGTTCCAGAAGACGGTGATGGCCGTGCCGGCGAGGATGCACACCACCGCTCCGGCGGCGGTCGCGCGCCGCCAGAAGAACGCCGAGAGCACCACCGGGGTGATGGCCGCCGAGTACACCGTGTACGCGTAGAGCGACATCTTGAGGATCGACTCGCTCACCGTGCCCTGGAGCAGGGCGAAGAGCCCCAGGAAGGCGATCAGGATCCGCGAGACCCGCAGCACGCTGCGGTCGGACGCCCGGGGATTGATGAACCGGATGTACACGTCGTTGACCAGGTTCGTCGCCGGCGAGAACAGGTAGTTGTTCGCGGTGGAGATGACCTTGGCGAAGATCGCCCCGACCAGGATCGCCCCCACCAGCGAGGGCATGCCGTTCCGGGCGGTGTAGGGGATGATCTCCCGGGCCTTCACCCCCGGCACGTGGAGGAACAGGGCGGCCCCGAGGACGGCGATGCCCACGATGAGGATCTCGAGGAGCACGGTGCCCCCGAGCCAGCCGAGGACGGAGAGGCGTGCGTCGCGCTCGGTCTTCGCGCTGAAGAACTTCTGGTAGATGCTCTGGTTCCCGAGCAGGAGCAGCATCGTCGGCACGAGCAGCTCCATCGCCCGGACGAGCCCGCCTCCGGCTCCGCCGAACCGTCCGAACAGCTGGAAGTACTGGGGGGGGAGCGCCGCCTGGAACCCGCTCCAGCCTCCCAGCCGCGCGAGGAGGAAGGGGACCGAGAGGATCGCCGCGAAGGCGGTGAGGCTCCCGATGACCACGTCCATGTAGGCCACCGAGGCCATGCCGGCGAGCCCGGTGAAGACCACCACGAAGGTTGCGATGATCACCATTCCCAGGGCGTGCTCCTTGCCGGCGGCGATCCCGAAGATGTCCCGCGCGGCGACGTCCAGCCCGGGGAAGATGATGTGCAGGATGTCGCCCCCGCCCTTGAACTGGTACGAGGCGATCGCGGTGAAGGCGAAGAGGATCGCGATGGCCCCGAGCACGCGCGCTCGCACGTCGTATCGGGTCTCCAGCAGGTCGGGGATGGTGTACTGGGCGAACTTCCGGGCGCGCGGGGCGATGAAGTAGATGACCAGCAGCCCGCACCAGCCCCCGGCCGGCTGCCAGAGCGCCGCGAACCCGTTGTGGAACGCGTTCTCGGCGCCGGCAAAGAGCGAGCCCGAGCCGATCCACGAGCAGAGCAGGGTGAAGACCAGGACGTACCAGGGGAGGGTGCGTCCAGCGACGAGGTAGTCGGCCTTGGTCTTGGTCTTCCGGACCTGGCTCACGCTGACCGAGAGCAGGGCGAGGACGATGAGAGCCAGCACCACCGCGTAGATGGTCATGGGCGGCGGAGCCTAGCCCGGAGCGGGCGGTTCGATGCGCTCGAAGGCGACGCCGGCCAGACGCGCCCGTCGAGCCTCACCGGACCGTGCCGAGCGAGGCCTCGGCGTGGCCTGAAGCCGAGCCTTCCGGCGGGCAGGGTGCAGCTGCGTTCGCCCACCGCGTGAACGCGGCCACGAAGTCGGCATGCGGCACCGCGACGGGCTTCCGCCCGAAGCCGGGGTTCCACGCCCACAGCACGAGCGGGTCGGTGCTCACGTGCTTGATGAGCGCCGGCAGCGTGAGAGCCCCATTTCGGGTCGGATCCTTCAGCTGCTCGCAGAGCTCGTGCGGGCTCCTGCCGACGAAGACCAGCGTCATGTCCGGTCCGGGGAGGCGCCAGTCGGTCGAGACGCCGGGCGGCTGGTGCGCGCCGTAGCTGTCCGGTGGATTGGCCTTCCCGTGGCACGTGCTGCACTGGGCGCCGGGAAGACCGTGGCCGTCCGGTCCACGCTCGACGCTCATCGTATGGAGGTGGCCGTCGTCGCCCTGGAGTGGCTGGTCCCCGGGGGGGTGGCAGTTCTGGCAGCGCGGGTCCTGGAGAACGCTCCGGACGGTCTCGAACGCGGCGAGCGCGTCGGACGCCGGGGCGGCTGAGGCCGCGGTGGGGCTCGGGGCGGGCACCTCGCTCGAGCCGTGCGAGCAGCCGGCCAGCGCCACGGCCGAACCGAGGGCGACGACGACGACGAATCGGGTGCGGATGCTGGGCGTCATGATCAGGCCAGCTCGAGGGGAAGGGCGCGGAGCCGCTTGCCGGTGAGCGCGAACACCGCGTTGCTCACCGCGGGCGCGATGGGCGCCGTCCCGGGCTCGCCGATGCCGCCCATCTTCGCGCCGCTCTTGACGATGTGGACCTCCACCTTCGGCATCTCGTCGATCCGGAGCACCTGGTAGTCGTGGAAGTTGCTCTGCTCGACGCGCCCGTCGCGAAAGGTGAGCTTGCTGTGCAACGCCGCGCCCAGCCCGAAGGCGACGGCGCCCTGGATCTGGGCCTCGACCCCCAGGGGGTTGATCGCCTGGCCGCAGTCGACCGCGCAGACGACCCGGTGGACCCGGATTTCGCTCATCCCCTCGACCGACACCTCGGCCACCTGGGCGATGATGCTCCCGAACGACTCGTGCAGGGCGAGGCCCATCGCCCGGCCCGATGGAGCGTGGCCCCAGTCGGCCTTCTCGGCGACGGTCTGGAGGAGCCTCGCGTGGCGGGCCGATCCCTTGAGCAGCGCCAGCCGGAACGCGAGCGGATCCTTTCCGGCGGCGTGGGCGAGCTCGTCGAGCATCGACTCCACGACGAAGGCGGTGTGGCTGTTGCCCACCGACCGCCACCAGAGCACCGGGATGGGACGCCGCGGCGAGTGGAGCATCACCTTCCGGGCGGCCACGCCGGCGAGATAGGGAGAGTCGACGATTCCCTCGACCGAGGTCTCGTCGATGCCGTTCTTGACCATCATCGGCTCGAACGGCGTCCCGGCGAGGATCGACTGGCCGACGACGGTGTGCTTCCAGGCGACGGGTCGGCCCTTGGCGTCGAGCGCGGCCTCGACGTGGTGGTGGTACGCGGGGCGGTAGTAGCCGCCGCGGATGTCGTCCTCGCGGGTCCACATCACCTTGACCGGGACCTGGGCAGCCTTGGCCACCTCGGCTGCCTCGCGGGCGAAGTCGGCCGTGGGGGTGGCCCGGCGGCCGAACCCACCGCCGAGGAACATGGTGTGGATGGCGACCTGCTCGGGCTTCAGACCCATGATGCCGGCGACGACCTGCTGGTCCATGGTCTGGAACTGGGTGCCGACCCAGACGTCGCACCGGTCGCCCTCGCGCTTGACGGTGCAGTTGAGCGGCTCCATCGGAGCGTGGGCGAGGTAGGGGACCTCGTAGTCCGCGGCGAGCCGCTTCGCGCCCTTGCCCAGGCTCGCATCGACGTCGCCCTTCGACAGCGCGACCGCTCCGTCGGTCCTGGACATGGCCTGGGCCTCGGCCCGCATCTTCTCGGTGTCCATGCCGGCGCCGGGGCCGAGGTCCCAGTCGGTCCGGAGGGCTTCGCGTCCGAGCCGCGCCGACCAGGCGTTGGTGGCCACCACCGCGACGCCGCTCGGCACCTGGACCACCTGCTCCACCCCGGGGACCTTCCTGGCCGCGCTGGCGTCGAAGGACCGGAGGGTTCCGCCGAAGACCGGGGACCGGGCGACCAGGGCCGTGCGAAGGCCGGGGAACTGCACGTCCATGCCGAACACCGCCCGGCCGGTGATCTTCTCCGGGGTGTCGAGGCGCCGCATCGGCTTTCCGAGCAGCTTCCACTTCTCCGGCGACTTGAGGGTGACCTTGGTCGGGGTGGGCAGCATGGCCGCGCGGGCGGCGAGGTGTCCGAAGGAGGCGCGCCGGCTCCCCCCGATGACGTATCCGTTCTCGACCCTGAGCTTGGCGGCGTCGGTCTTCCACTCCTGGGCGGCGGCGCGGACGAGGAGCTCGCGGGCGAGCGCCCCCACGGTGCGGTACCGGTCGTACTCCGACCAGGTACTGGTCGATCCGCCGGTCATCTGCATCCCGAACCCGGTGTGGGCGTAGACCGGCGCCGCCGGAGCGTGCTCGGCGCGGATCTTCGACCAGTCGCACCCCAGCTCCTCGGCGACCAGGAGGGGCAGGGTGGTCCAGATGCCCTGGCCCATCTCCGAGTGAGCGAGGAGCACCGTCACCGAGTCGTCGGTGCCGATGCGGAGGAAGGCGTTCGGCGGCGGCAGCGGCTTCGGCTTCTTCGCTGCTCCGGCCAGGAGGGCCTCGGCGCGGCCGGGGATGAAGAAGGCGATGACCAGACCCGTGCCGGAGGCAGACAGGAAGTCGCGCCGCGAGATGGCGGTCATGGCTACGCCCCTCCCTTGAGCTCGGCGGCGCGGTGCACCGCGGCCCGGATGCGCTGGTAGGTGCCGCAGCGGCAGATGTTGCCGGCGAGGGCGGAGTCGATGTCGGCGTCGGTCGGCCTCGGGGTCGTGGCCAGGAGCGCAGCGGCGCTCATGATCTGCCCCGACTGGCAGTAGCCGCACTGGACGACGTCGATCTCCGCCCAGGCGCGCTGCACCGGGTGCGAGCCGTCGGGGGAGAGCCCCTCGATCGTGGTGACCGCGCGGCTCCCGACGGCAGACACGGGCGTGACGCAGGCCCGGACCGCCTTCCCGTCGAGGTGGACGGTGCACGCGCCGCACTGGGCCATGCCGCATCCGAACTTCGTCCCGGTGTAGCCGAGGACGTCGCGAAGCACCCACAGGAGCGGCATGTCAGCAGGAGCGTCGACCTCGCGTTCCCGGCCGTTGATCACGAGCTTCATCGGGAGTCCTCCTCCACGGTTGAGCGCCGAGCCTGTAACGGCGGCGGCTCGTCACGCCAGCAAGGAATCGTGAAGATTCCCGGAATGGGCCGTCAAGCGATGCTGGTCCGCAGCGCTCCCAGGGCCTGGTCGACCTCTGCCTCGGTGTTGAAGATGCCGGCCGACAGGCGGGCGTAGACGTTGGCGTACGGGCTGGTGCTGCCGATGACCTTCTTGTCGAGCAGCGCCTTCACGACCTGGCCGGGCTTCTTGCCGTCCACCTCGAAGCAGCAGATGCCGGCGGAGAGCGCCGGGTCCCGCGGGGTGTGGAGCCGGACGCCGCGCATGGCGGCGAGCCCGTCCTTGATGCGGCCGTTGAGCTCGGCGATGCGGGCCGCGACGCGGGCCCGGCCCATCGCCTGGTGCATTTTGAAGGCGGCTGCGACCGCCCACTGATGCTCGTAGGCCTGGAACCCTCCGGGCGTCATCCGCCTGGCGTTGGTGGATCCCTTCACCGGCCGGTTCTCCGTCCAGGCGAGGTACGGCTCGTGGTCCGAGAACGAGGGGATGAGCGGCCGGAGGCGCGCCCACCCGTCGGGGCGAGCCCAGACCAGGCCCGTGCCCCGCGGGGCGAAGATCCACTTGTGGGTGCCGGCGCAGAAGTAGTCCGCGCCGAGCTCGGCAACGGTCTCGTCGACGCACCCGAGGCCGTGAACCCCGTCGACGACCAGGACGATCCGGTCCTGCGGATCGCGCTTCTGGTTGAGCTCCGCCAGGGCGCCGGAGATGGCGCGGATGGGCAGCCGGAGGCCCGACTGAGAGTGCACCCAGGTGACGCCCACCACCCGGGTGGCCGGGCGAACGGCAGACCGGATGCGTCCGACGATCTCGTCGACGGATGCCTTCGCGGAATCGGCGAAGAGGGGAATCTTCCGGAAGGTGGCCCCGGTGCGCTCGGTGGCGAACTGGATGGAGGTGTGATGCACGACGTGGTCGTGCTCCGTGGTCAGGACCTCCTGCCCGGGCTTGAGCGGGAGCCCGTGATAGACGAGGGCGAGGCTCGTGGTGGTGTTCGGGGTGAGGCACACCTCGTCGGGCTTCCCCCCGAGGTAGGCCGCGGCGGCCTCGCGGACCCGGCTCTGGACGTTCCTCGCCTCGTCCTCGAAGAGACCCTGGTCGACGACCAGGAACGGGTTGTCGTCGATGGCCTTGCGCCAGGACTCGATGGCGTCGCGCACCGGAGCGGGGTGCGTGGCGATGAAGAACCCGGCGAAGTGGAGGTAGTCCGGCGAGAGGCGGAACTGACCGCGGACCTTGGCCCAGTCGTCGAGCTTCGGGGCGGGCGGGGTGGCGGCCTCGAGGGCGGCGAGGAGCCTTCCGGGGATCAGGAGAGCGCCGGCGGCGGCCCCCTGGGTGGCGAGGAACGCGCGGCGGGAGAGGGTCATCTCGACCTCCGGGGAGGGTCGCGGGCGCGCGAGCATACGCCGTGGCCCGCACACTGTCTCACCTGGGCGGACCTGACCGACGCCGCGGCGGGAAGGCCCACACCTGACCCGGCGGCCATGACGTCCGAGTGAGTGAGCGGCGCAACGAAACCCTGGCAAACTTGTCAGGAGTTGAGCCTTCTCAAGCAAGTCGCAGCGCGTGCTCGCGCGCTGCTGTCGGCGGACACCGACCAGGCACTGGTTCGCGCGCGCACGTCCGGCGAGGTGCTCGTCGGGGCGATGCGTCTCGGGCTCGTCCTCGCGATCATGATCGCGAACACGATCCTCGACCCAGCGATTCTCAAGAGTGGCCTCGGGCTGACCCTGACGGTCGCGGCACCGCTCTATGCGCTGGGGGTGCTTTGGCTTGCCATCCGTGTTCCGAGGTCCTGGGTCTCGTGGACGAGCTGCGCATTGGACGTGACCCTGGTGACGGCAACGCTGTGGGTCTTCGTGGCGATGGGGGTCCCGCTTCGTGCGATCAACAATCGCTTCTTGTTCGAAACCTACGCCTTCGTGGTGATCAACTCGACGTTGCGGTTCGACTGGCGGTTGTCTGCATTCGCGAGCCTGCTCGCAATCCTCGAGTTCCTGGGCCTGACATCCTACGTGGCCGCTCACTGGGACCTCGCGAGCCTTCGCGACGACTACGCGGGCAGGTTCGGGGCGAGCTCGCACGTCTTCCGGATGATTGTCCTTGCCGCGATCGGCGCCACATCGGTCGCTGCCGCAAAGTGGGCACGGCATCTACGGTTGATGGTCGGAACCGACCACCTCACAGGCCTCTCGCAGCGCCGCCCGTTCCTGGAACGGATCGAGGAGGAGCTCACTCGTTCTGGAGAGCGGGGCTCACTCAGCCTCGCGCTCTTCGACGTCGACGAATTCAAGCGGTTCAACGATCGATTTGGTCACCTGACCGGCGACCGCGCGCTCCAGCTCCTGGCCCAGCGGCTGCGGAAACTCGTGCGGACGACCGACCTCGTCGCCCGTTTCGGCGGAGAGGAATTCGTCGTGGCCTTTCCCCGCATGGAAGTAGGCCGCGCGAGCAAGCGAGTTGATGAACTCCGTGCCGAGCTCGCCCGGGTCTTCGTGGCTACCCCGGAGGGAAACCAGTCGCTCACCGTGAGCGCCGGCGTCGGCAGCTGGCCGGAAGACGGTCAGACGTTCGAGGACGTTCTCGCCCGGGTGGATGAGCGCCTCTACGAGGCGAAGAGGGCTGGTCGGAATCGGGTCGTTGGCCCGGCACCGGCGCTGCGGTCCGTCCAGGACCGCTGAACTCGCTACAAGGGTGGTTGAATAGCTACATAGGCGGAATCCGCTCACACCCTTGCCTGCCGGGGGACGTTTGTGCTCCCATGTCGTGGGTCTTCCCCGGGTCTTCTGGGCCCTGGGTTCTCGACGACAGGGGGTTCAATGAGCCGAGTTCTTGAGGGTCTTTGGAGGGCGGTCCGATCCCCGGCGTTCCAGCACCTGGTCCTTGTGTCCTTCGTGCTGCTCTTCACGCCGGACAATCCCTGTTTGTGATCGCGAGCTTCAGAATCGCGGAGTAGGGACCCCGCCTCAGCCGGAGCCGTGATGCCACGCCTGGGGCGGGAACCTTGGCGTCTGACCTTGGAGTTGCCTCAGGACGGGGAGGGTGCTACGTAGCGCGCCCCTTCGTCGCAGCGGTTCTGTGACAACCAGGAGCATCGAGGGACACCGGGCGGCCCCCAGGCGGGGGACCCCTCGGCCGTCGCGGAAGTCGAGGACACCAGAAGAATGGCGACTCAGAAGATTCGCATCCGGCTCAAGGCGTACGACTCGAAGCTCCTGGATCAGTCGGCAGGAGAGATCGTCGAGACCGCCCGGCGCACCGGCGCCCGGGTCGCGGGACCGATCCCCCTGCCGACCCGCATCAACAAGTTCACGGTCCTCCGCAGCCCCCACGTGGACAAGAAGAGCCGGGAGCAGTTCGAGATCCGCACCCACAAGCGGCTTCTCGACATCCTCGAGCCCACCCAGCAGACGCTGGACGCCCTCATGAAGCTCGACCTCTCCGCAGGGGTCGACGTCGAGATCAAGAGCTGACCCATGGCCAAGTTCGACGTCGTCGATCTGGATAGGAAGAAGATCCGGGAGATCGAGCTCTCGGACGCGGTGTTCGGCGCCGAGCCGAACCCCCACCTCTTCTACGAGGTCGCCAAGTTCCAGGCGATCAACCGCCGGCGCGGCACCGTCGGGGTCAAGAACACCAGCCTCGTCTCCGGTGGCGGCAAGAAGCCCTACAAGCAGAAGGGCACCGGCCGCGCCCGCCAGGGCTCCATCCGCGCCAGCCAGTGGGTCGGTGGCGGCAAGGCCATGGCCCCCAAGGCCCGCGACTACACCTACCGGCCGCCACGCAAGGTCCGGCGGGGTGCCCTGTGCGCCGCGCTGTCGATGCGGGCCCGGGAGAAGGCCCTGGTCATCGTCGATACCTTCCAGCTCCAGTCCCCCAAGACGCAGGCGACGCTCGAGCTCCTCACCAAGCGGCTGAAGCTGAAGGAGGCGCTGGTCGTGGACGAGCGGAAGAACACGCTCCTCCACCGCACGGTGCGGAACCTCGCCGACTTCGACGTGCTTCCCCCCGAGGGCCTGAACCTCGAGTCGCTCCTGAGGCACAAGGCGCTCGTCCTGTCCTCGGCCGCGGCCCAGGCCCTCAACCAGTCGCTGGAGGCCCGCTGATGATCCCCACCGACGTCATCAAGGGCCCCCTCGTCACCGAGAAGCTGGACCGTGCCCGGGAGAAGTTCCGGCACTACAGCTTCCTCGTCGACAAGGCGGCCACGAAGCACGACGTGGCGCGGGCGGTCCAGACGCTCTTCAACGTCCACGTGGAGGACGTCCGCACCGCCATCATCCGCGGCAAGGTGAAGCGGGTGGGGCGAAGCATCGGCAAGCGCCCCAACTACAAGAAGGCGATCGTCACCCTCCGCGAGGGCGACAAGATCGACCTGTTCGAGGGAGGCGTGGTCTGACATGGGCATCAAGAAGTACAAGCCGACCTCGGCTGCCCGTCGCCTGACGACGGTCAGCGACTTCGCGGACATCACCCGGGACCGCCCGGAGAAGTCGCTCACCGAGGCGATGAAGCGCTCCGGCGGGCGCAACGTCCACGGCCACATCACCCGCCGGCACCAGGGCGGTGGCCACAAGCGCCGCTACCGGGTCATCGACTTCAAGCGCCGGGACAAGGACGGCATCCCCGCCAAGGTAGCGAGCGTGGAGTACGACCCGAACCGCTCGGCCAACATCGCGCTCCTCCACTACGCCGACGGCAGCAAGCGCTACATCCTCGCCCCCCTGGGCCTGACGGTGGGGGACACGCTCTTCGCCGGGAACGAGGCGGACATCCGCCCGGGCAACGCGCTCGCCCTGGGGAACATCCCGGTGGGCACCACCATCCACAACGTGGAGCTCAAGCCGGGCCGCGGCGCGCAGATGATCCGCTCCGCCGGCTCGTCCGGGCAGCTGATGGCCAAGGAGGGCGCGTACGCCCAGGTCCGGCTGCCCTCGGGCGTGGTCCGCAAGGTGCTGCTCGAGTGCCGGGCGACCATCGGGCAGATCGGCAACGCGGAGCACGACATCATCCGGATCGGCAAGGCGGGGAAGAGCCGCTGGCTGGGCATCCGGCCCACCGTTCGCGGCCTGGCCATGAACCCGGTCGACCACCCGCACGGCGGCGGCGAGGGCAAGTCCGGCCAGGGCAACCCGCATCCGGTCTCGCCCTGGGGGCAGAAGACCAAGGGCCTCAGCACCCGGAAGAACAAGCGGACCGACAAGTTCATCGTCAGCGGGCGCCGGAGCGGCGTCCGGAGCCAGTAGGAGAGGCGACCCAGTGGCACGTTCGATCAAGAAGGGCCCCTTCGTGGACGCCCACCTCCTCAAGAAGATCGAGGACCTCATCAAGGGGAACCAGAAGAAGGTGGTGAAGACCTGGTCGCGCCGGTCCACCATCCTTCCCGAGTTCGTCGGTCACACCTTCGCGGTTCACAACGGGCGGAAGTTCATCCCGGTGTTCGTCACCGAGAACATGGTGGGCCACAAGCTGGGCGAGTTCGCGCCGACCCGGACGTTCAGTGGCCACTCGGCGGAGAAGAAGGTCGCCAAGCCCACCCCGGCCGGCCCCGGACCCGGCGGAGCGAAGTGAGCGCCTGACATGGAATCGACTGCCCACCTCAGGAACTTCCGGATGTCGCCCCGCAAGATCGCGGTGGTGGTGGACCTGGTCCGCGGCAAGCAAGTGGGCGCGGCCCTCAACATCCTCCGGTTCACCAAGCGGGCTGCGGCCGGCCCGGTCGCCAAGCTCATCCAGAGCGCCGTCGCCAACGCCACCGACCTCTCCAAGGGCCGGGTGGACGTGGACGCGCTGTACGTGAAGACCATCTCGGTGGACCAGGGCCCCACGCTGAAGCGGTTCATGCCGCGGGCGATGGGGCGGGCCACTCCCATCCACAAGAAGAGCAGCCACGTCCACGTGGTGCTCGCCGACACGCCGGTCCGTTCGCGGAAGGCGAGGAGCTGAGACATTGGGTCAGAAGGTCCATCCCATCGGTTTCCGGCTCGGGGTCATCAAGACCTGGGACAGCAAGTGGTTCGAGCACAAGAACTACGCGCAGTGGCTCCACGAGGACATCCGGATCCGTGAGTTCGTGAAGAAGTCGCTCGGCCACGCCGGGGTCTCCAAGGTGGAGATCGAGCGGGCGGCGAACAAGGTGAAGGTCAACGTCCACACCGCGCGGCCGGGCATCGTCATCGGCAAGCGCGGCGCGGGTATCGAGACGGTGAAGAAGGACCTCCAGAAGTTCACCAAGAACGAGGTCTTCCTGAACATCGTCGAGGTGCGGAAGGCCGAGACCGACGCCCAGCTGGTGGCGGAGAACATCGCCACCCAGCTCGAGCGGCGCATCGCCTTCCGGCGCGCGATGAAGAAGGCCATCCAGACGGCGATGAAGTTCGGCGCCAAGGGCATCCGGGTCGCCTGCTCCGGGCGGCTGGGCGGCAGCGAGATGGCGCGCTACGAGTGGTACCGCGAGGGTCGGGTGCCGCTGCACACCCTCCGGGCGGACATCGACTACGGCTTCGCCGAGGCGAAGACCACCTACGGGAAGATCGGCTGCAAGGTGTGGGTGTGCCGCGGCGAGGTGCTTCCCACCAAGGGCGGCGGACCGGGGGTTCCCGTCTCCGGACGCTAGGGAACGAACATGCTCCAGCCTGCGCGCACCAAGTACCGCAAGATGCAGAAGGGCCGGACGCCGGGGAAGGCGTACCGTGGCTCGAATCTCACCTACGGCGAGTTCGGGCTGATGACCACCCAGCCGGGGTGGATCACCTCGCGGCAGATCGAGGCCGCCCGAATCGCGATGACCCGGCACGTGAAGCGGGGCGGGAAGATCTGGATCCGCATCTTCCCGGACAAGCCGATCACCAAGAAGCCGGCCGAGACCCGGATGGGAACCGGCAAGGGCGGGGTGGAGTACTACGTGGCGGTGGTGAAGCCCGGCCGCATCCTCTACGAGATGGGCGGCATGGGTGAGCAGCTGGCGCACGAGGCGCTCAAGCTGGCCCAGTCCAAGCTCCCGGTGTTGACCCGGATCGTCCACCGGTCGGACCTGCACCTGTAAGAGGAACGAACGATGGCCACCGCCAAGGAGCTGCACGACTTGACCCTGGAGGACCTGAACCGGCGCGCGGCCGAGCTGCGCGACTCGCTGTTCAAGGACCGGCTGAAGCTGCGGACCGGTGCGCTGGAGAGCCCGGCGAAGCGGACCCAGGCGCGCCGGGACCTGGCGCGGATCCTCACCGTCATCACCCAGAAGGAAAGGGCCGCCGCGGCGAAGGCCTGAGGCGAGGAAAGAACATGGCCGACACCACGGAACAGACCGGCGCTCAGAGCGAGAGCCACCGCGGGCGCCCCAAGACGCGCACCGGCATCGTCACCAGCAACAAGATGCAGAAGACGGTGGTGGTGACGGTTCGGCGGCGGGCCGCCCACCGCAAGTACGGGAAGATCCTGACCCTGCGGGAGAAGTACAAGGCGCACGCCGAGGACCACGACTACCCGAAGAACCCGACGCTCCACGAGGGCGACCGGGTGCGCATCGCCGAGACCCGGCCCACCAGCAAGGACAAGCGCTGGCGGGTGGTCGAGGTTCTCGAGCGCGGCACGCGCGAGTGAGGAGCTGATCGACCATGATCCAGATGACCAGCGTGCTGGACGTCGCGGACAACTCCGGCGCGAAGAAGGTGTTCTGCATCAAGGTGCTCGGCGGCTCGAAGCGGAAGTACGCCAGCATCGGGGACATCATCGTCGTCTCGGTCCGCGAGGCACTCCCCAACAGCAAGGTGAAGAAGGGGGACGTGGCCAAGGCGGTCATCGTCCGGACCAAGCGCGAGGTGGGGCGTCCCGACGGGAGCTTCATCAAGTTCGACGGCAACTCGGCGGTGCTGATCAACAAGGACCTCGAGCCCATCGGGACCCGCATCTTCGGCCCGGTGGCCCGCGAGCTCCGCGCCCGCAAGTTCATGAAGATCATCTCCCTGGCCCCGGAAGTGCTCTAGGTCCAGGAGGAGTCGAGAGAGAGCCATGCAGAAGCTGAAGGTGGGCGACCTGGTCGAGGTAGTGGCGGGCGCCGAGCGCACCAACAAGGACAAGGCCAGCAAGCGGGGGAAGATCCTCGCCATCGACCGCGACTCCCTCCGGGTCCGGGTCGAGGGGCTGCGCACCGTCAAGCGCCACATCCGCAAGGGCCGTGACCGGGCGAACCCCGAGGGCGGCATCCTCGAGCGGCCGGGGAGCATCGCCCTCGGGGCGGTGCAGGTGGTCTGCAAGAAGTGCGATGCCCCCACCCGGGTGGGCGTCCGGGCCGCAGGAGACAAGAAGGTCCGCTTCTGCAAGAAGTGCGACGCGAACATCGACTAGAGGAACTGAGACCACGATCGACGGCGGAGGAGCCCTGACGCCCCGTCGAAGCGAGGCGAGGACACGGACGAGATGGCTGACGAGAAGGCAGACAAGACGGAGAAGGCCGAGAAGGCCAAGAAGGCCGCCAAGCGGAAGGGCAAGGACGAGGCCAAGAAGGCCGGCTTCACCGCGAACATCGAGGAGGGCCTCGAGGTCCAGCCCGCTCGCCTCAAGGTGCGCTACCGCAAGGAGGGCGTGCCGGCGCTGATGAAGGAGCTGGGCTTCAAGAACCCGAACCAGGTGCCGCGGCTGGAGAAGATCGTGATCAACATGGGTCTCGGCGAGGCCCTGGCCAACAACAAGATCCTCGAGTCGGCGGTGGACCAGCTGGGGGCCATCACCGGCCAGAAGCCGATCGTCACCCGGGCCCGCAAGAGCATCGCCAACTTCAAGCTCCGCCAGGGGCAGGCCATCGGCGCGGCGGTGACCCTCCGCAGCGACCGGATGTACGAGTTCATGGACCGGCTGATCAACGTCGCGCTCCCCCGGGTCCGCGACTTCAAGGGCGTGTCCAGCAAGGCCTTCGACGGCAAGGGCAACTACACGCTCGGGGTCCGGGAGCAGATCATTTTCCCGGAGATCAACTACGACCAGATCGAGAAGGTGAAGGGGCTGAACATCAGCTTCGTCACCACCGCCAGGAACGACGAGCAGGGGCTGGCGCTGCTGCGCCACTTCGGCTTGCCGTTCCGCCAGTAGAGAGAACGACGAGAATGGCCAAGCTTTCCAAGATTGCCCAGGCGAAGCGCAAGCCGAAGTTCGCGGTGCGCAAGTACAACCGCTGCCCGCTGTGCGGGCGGCCCCGCGCGTTCCTGCGCAAGTTCCAGATGTGCCGGATCTGCCTGCGCAAGCGGGCGCTGGCCGGCGAGGTGACGGGGCTCATCAAGAGCTCCTGGTAGAAGAGGCAAGAGCACGTCCGCGGTGCGGACCCCCGTGCCCCGGCACGGCAAGGCGGCCGCGGGCGACAACGACGAGCCCGGCAGCGCTCCCCAGCGAGGGAGCAGCCGGACGAAGGACGAGCGAGAGGAAGTCGGCACATGCCAGTGAACGATCCGGTCGGCGACATGCTGACCCGCATCCGCAACGCTTCGCGGGCGCGCCACGACAGGGTGGTCATCCCCACCTCGAAGCTGAAGATCGAGATCGCCCGGGTGCTCCGCGAGACCGGCTACATCGCCGACTACGTCGAGCACGAGGGCCAGCCCCAGGGCGAGATCACCCTCCAGCTGAAGTACGGCCCGGACAAGAGCCCGGTGATCAACGGCATCCGCCGCGTCAGCCGACCGGGGTTGCGCCGCTACGTGCCGGTGCGCGACATCCGGCCCGTCCTCGGCGGGCTGGGCATCAGCATCCTTTCCACCAGCCAGGGCATCCTCAGCGACGCCGACGCCCGCAAGAAGAACATCGGCGGCGAGCTGATCTGCACGGTGTACTGACATGAGCCGAATCGGAAAGCTGGCGATCAAGCTCGACCCGAAGGTGAAGGCCTCGGTGGCCGCCGGCGCGGTGGCCTTCGAGGGTCCGAAGGGGAAGATGAAGGTCTCCCTGCCGCAGCGGATCACCGCCGACGTCAAGGACGGGCAGATCCACGTGCAGCGGCCGGACGACACGCGCCAGGCGCGCGCGCTCCACGGGCTCGCCCGGAGCCTCCTGGCCAACGCCGCCCGCGGCGTGGCGCAGGGCTTCGAGCGCAAGCTCGACATCCGTGGCGTGGGCTTCCGCGCCGAGGTGAAGGGCAAGCAGATCCACTTCGCGCTCGGGTACAGCCACCCGGTGGTGTTCGACCTCCCCGAAGGCGTCACCGCCGAGGTGGACAAGGTGGCACGCACCGAGGACAGCCTCCCGACCGTCGGGCTCACGCTCCGCAGCGTGGACCGCGAGCAGCTGGGCGAGACCGCGGTGAAGATCCGGGCGCTGCGGCCGCCCGAGCCCTACAAGGGCAAGGGCATCAAGTACGCCGACGAGCGCGTGCGCCGGAAGGAAGGCAAGACCGGCACCGCGTAGCAGCAGCCATCCCATCATCCGGCGGGGGAGGTCCCCATCCCTGCCGGACGGAACGAGGCAGACATGTCCAGCATCGACCACCGATTGAAGAGGAAGGCCCGCATCCGGCGGAAGCTCTCCGGCACCGCGGAGCGGCCCCGTCTCACGGTCTACAAGAGCCTGAAGCACATCTACGCCCAGGTGGTGGACGACTCCACCGGGCGGACCCTGGCCTTCGCCTCCAGCCTCTCCAAGGAGCTCAAGGGGAAGGACGAGGGCGACAAGAAGGAGGACGCCAAGCGGGTGGGTCGGCTGGTGGCCGAGAAGGCCAAGGCCGTCAAGGTGACCCGCGTGGTGTTCGATCGAAACGGTTTCCCGTTCCAGGGCCGCATCGCGGCCGTGGCGGAGGCGGCCCGCGAGGCCGGCCTCGAGTTCTAGGAAAGGCGAGAGGCGACGGTGGCGACTCCGATCAATCCCAACGACCTCGATCTCAGCGATCGCGTGGTCAACATCAACCGAGTGGCCAAGGTGGTGAAGGGCGGCCGGCGGTTCAGCTTCTCGGCGCTGGTCGTCGTCGGCGACGGCAACGGCCACGTCGGCGTGGGCCTGGGCAAGGCCAACGAGGTTCCCGAGGCCATCCGCAAGGGCGGCGAGAACGCGAAGAAGAACCTCTTCCGCGTGCCGCTCCAGGGCCACACCATCCCCCACGAGGTGCTCGGGCACTTCGGCGCCGGGTGGGTGCTGCTCAAGCCCGCCGCGGAAGGAACCGGGGTCATCGCCGGGGGCTCGGTCCGCGCGGTGCTCGAGGCGGCCGGCATCCGGAACATCCTCACCAAGAGTCAGGGCAGCCGGAACCCGCACAACGTGCTCAAGGCCACGGTGGCGGGGCTCAAGTCGCTCCGCTCGCCGGACCAGGTCTCGCGGCTGCGCGGCCGGGACATCGAGCTGGCGAAGCACGCCTGAGGACGGGAACGACCATGGGCCTTCGCATCACGCTGACCAAGAGCTTCGCCGGAGCGAGCGACACCCAGCTCCGGACCATCGCCGGCCTCGGCCTCCGGAAGTTCGGCCAGGTGCGGCTTCTCGCCGACACGCCGTCGATCCGGGGGATGATCTTCAAGGTTCGCCACCTCGTCAGCCACGAGGTGGTGAAGGAGAACCCGGCCAAGGCGCCGCGGCGGAAGCCGCGGTTCGTGAAGGCCCGCGAGGCGGCCCGTGCGGCCCGTGCCTCCAAGGAGCAGTGACATGTCGAGCCTGTCCAATCTCAAGAGACCGAAGGCCAGCTGGCACCGGAAGAAGCGGGTGGGGCGTGGCCAGGGCTCGGGCCTGGGGAAGACCGCGGGCCGCGGCGGGAAGGGCCAGAAGGCCCGGACCGGCAACATGCGCTTCGAGGGCTTCGAGGGTGGCCAGAGCCCGCTGCAGCGGCGGCTGCCGAAGTTCGGCTTCAACGCGCCGAACCGGAAGCACTTCGCGGTGGTGAACGTCGGCGAGCTGGAGCGGTTCGACGCCGGGGCGAGCATCGACGAGGCGGCGCTGCGGAAGGCTGGCCTGGTGAAGGGTCCCTGCGACGGGATCAAGCTGCTCGGGACTGGAACGCTCGGCCGCAAGGTGTCCGTGCGCGTGCACCGCGCGTCGGCCGGCGCCCGCCAGGCCGTGGAGAAGGTCGGAGGCACGGTGGAGCTCGTGCCGCTCGTGGCCCACAAGCCCGAGGCGGCGGCCCGGGCGCACGCCGGCAAGGGCGCGAAGGCCTGACCTTCCGGGGCCTTGCCGCCCCGGGACAATCCGGTAGGCTGGACGGCCTTCACCCATGTTTCGAGCCATCACCAACGTCTTCCGGGTCGCCGAGCTCCGGGCGCGCCTCGCCTACACCTTCGCCCTGCTCGCCGTGTACCGGCTGGGCGTGTTCATCAACACACCCGGCGTCGACCGGGTCGCGATGAACGCCTACATGCAGGAGCAGAAGGCGCGGGGCGGGCTGGTCAACCTCTTCAACCTCTTCTCCGGCGGCGCGCTGGACCAGATGTCGATCTTCGGGCTGGGGATCATGCCGTACGTCAGCTCGTCGATCATCATGCAGCTCCTGACGGTGGTGGTGCCGACGCTGGAGCGGCTCCAGAAGGAGGGCGCTGCCGGCCGGCAGAAGCTGAACCAGTACACCCGCTACGGGAGCATCGTCCTCTCGGTCATCCAGGGCATCGGAATCGCGCGCTGGCTGGCCTCGCTCGGCCGCCACACCATCCCCGGACGGGGCGGGGTGGAGATCGACCACGTCGTCGTCCCCAACGACTCGGTGTGGTTCACCTTCATGACGGTGATCACACTGACCGCGGGCACGGCGTTCATCATGTGGCTCGGCGAGCGGATCACCGAGCGGGGCATCGGCAACGGCATCTCGCTCATCATCTTCGCCGGCATCGTGGCCCGTCTTCCGAGCGCCACCAGCCGGTTGGTCGACCTGTCCCACGACAAGGCCTGGCTCATCCCGGTGCTCGCCGTCTTCATGCTCCTCGTGGTGGGCGTGGTGGTCTACATCGAGCGCGGGATGCGGCGGATCCCGGTGCAGTACGCCAAGCGGATGGCGGGCCGGACCATGTTCGCCGGGCAGGCGACCTACTTCCCGATGAAGGTGAACACCTCGGGCGTCATTCCCCCCATCTTCGCCGGCGCGATCCTCAGCTTCCCCGCCACGCTGGGGAACTGGCTCCCCGGGCTGGCCACGGTGCAGCACGCGCTGGAGAGCAACGCCTGGCTCTACGACGGCGTCTTCGTCCTGCTCATCATCTTCTTCACCTACTTCTACACGACGCTCACCTTCCGGGCGGACGACGTGGCGGACAACATCAAGAAGCAGGGTGGATACATCCCCGGCATCCGACCGGGCCGGCAGACCGCCGAGTACATCTCCAGCGTCCTCAACAAGATCACGTTCGGCGGCGCCATCTACCTCGCGCTCATCTGCGTCATCCCGTCGATCCTCTCCAACCCGGCCTTCGGAGGCCTGCCCTTCCAGTTCGGAGGCACGGCGCTCCTCATCGTGGTGGGCGTGGCGCTGGACACCGTCCAGCAGATCGAAGGTCACCTCATCAGCCGCAACTACGAGGGCTTCGCCGGGGCGCGGGGACCGCGGATCCGGGGTCGATTGAGGCCGGCCGCCTGAGCAGCCGGCTCTGCCCGGGGAGGGAGGGGCGATGAACCTGGTCCTGCTCGGACCACCAGGCGCGGGAAAGGGGACGCAGGCCAAGCGACTGGCGACGCGCTTCGGCATCCCCCAGGTCTCCACCGGGGACATCCTCCGGCAGGCGGTGAAGGATGGGACCGAGCTCGGCAAGCAGGCCGCCCCGCTGATGGCGGCAGGGAAGCTGGTGCCGGACGACGTCGTGGTGGGCCTCGTCAAGGAGCGGCTGCTCCAGCCCGACGCGGCCAAGGGGTTCATCCTCGACGGGTTCCCCCGCACCATTCCCCAGGCGGAGAAGCTGGAGCAGGGGCTCGCGACCCACGGCAAGAAGCTCGACGCAGTCGTCTCCCTCGAGGTGCCGATCGAGACGCTGGTGGAGCGCATCTCTGGGAGGAGGAGCTGCCCCCGGGACGGCAGCGTCTACCACGTGGTGCAGAACCCGCCCCGCCGCGACGGCACCTGCGACCTCTGCGGCACCTCGCTCGTCCAGCGCGACGACGACAAGCCGGAGAGCGTGCGTACCCGGATGGAGGCCTACGCCGCCTCCACCGCGCCCCTGAAGGACTTCTACGCCCGCCGGGGGATCCTCCAGGTGGTGGATGGGGTCGGCGCGCCCGAGGCCATCGAGGCCGCGGTGGTGCACGCCCTCCGCTCGCGTTAGGTCTTCCGCGGACGATGGCGGTGGAGCTCAAGAGCGCGGCGGAGATCGAGCGGATGCGGCGCGCCGGTCGCGTCGTGGCCGAGATCCTCGACGTGCTGGAGGCGGCGGTCGCCCCCGGAGTGAGCACCTGGGAGCTCGACCAGATCGCCGAGCGGCTCATTCGCGAGAAGGGTGCCCGGAGCGCGTTCAAGGGGTACCGCGGCTTCCCGGCGGTCCTCTGCGCCAGCATCAACCACGAGGTGGTGCACGGCATCCCGAGCCGGAGCCGGAAGCTGGTCGAGGGCGACCTCATGAAGCTCGACTTCGGCGTCTCGGTGGAGGGCTTCTACGGCGACGCGGCCCGCACCGTCCTCGTGGGGAACGTCTCCGACGAGGCCCGGCGACTGTCCGAGGCCACCCGCGAGTCGCTCGAGGCCGGCATCCGCGCCATCCGCCCCGGGAACAGGGTCGGCGACATCGGCCACGCCGTGCAGTCCCACGTCGAGCCGCTGGGCTTCTCCGTCGTCCGCGACTTCGTCGGCCACGGCATTGGCCGGAAGCTCCACGAGGCCCCCCAGGTGCCCAACTACGGCCGTCCAGGCACACTGGAATCCTTGCGTCCGGGCATGGTCCTGGCCGTTGAACCCATGGTGAACGCGGGGACGTCGGCCGTGGACGTCCTGGACGACGGCTGGACCGCGGTGACCGTCGATGGGCGGCTCTCGGCGCACTGGGAGCACACCATTCTGGTGGTGGAGGGCGGTCACGAGGTGCTCACCCGGTCGCCCGGCGGGACAACGGCTTGAAATGTCGAGGGCTCGCCGGTAGAAGAGCTTGCTTCAGCGCGCCCCGGCTGGTATGGCGGCGCGCTTTCCCGTGTACGAAGGCTCGTCTGCGAAGGGGTCGATCTGCCGAGATTTCGAAGGTCTGAGAGGGTCGTTGTGCCGAAGGATGATGCGATCGAGGTGGAAGGAACGGTCATCGAGCCGCTTCCCAACGCCATGTTCCGGGTGGTCCTGGACAACGGGGGGCACAAGGTGCTCGCCCACATCTCCGGGAAGATGCGCATGCATTTCATCCGTATCCTTCCGGGCGACAAGGTGAAGCTGGAACTGTCGCCTTACGACCTGACCCGCGGTCGCATCACCTACCGCGCCAAGTAGCGTCGGCAACCCCATCCGCCACGGGAGCGAGATTTGGAACAGCGGGGGAGAGCCCCGTCGAGGAGTTCAGTGTCACCATGAAGGTTCGCGCGTCGGTCAAGAAGATCTGTGACAAGTGCAAGGTGATCCGCCGCAAGCGGGTCGTGCGGGTGATCTGCGCGGCGAACCCCCGTCACAAGCAGCGCCAGGGCTAGGGCCCGGCAAGGGAACGAGGAACCAGAACCAGCATGGCTCGCATCGCCGGCGTCGACCTTCCCCCCGCAAAGCGGGTGGTGATCTCCCTCCAGTACATCTACGGGATCGGCAACAAGACCGCCCACGACATCGTGACCAAGGCGGGCATCGACCTGGCCACCCGCACCAAGGACCTCACCGAGGAGCAGACCCGGGCGATCCGCGAGATCATCGAGGCCGGCTACAAGGTCGAGGGTGATCTCCGCCGCGAGGTCACGATGAACATCAAGCGGCTGATGGACCTCGGCTGCTACCGCGGCCTGCGTCACCGCAAGGGCCTCCCGGTCCGCGGCCAGCGCACACACACCAACGCTCGGACCCGGAAGGGCCCGAAGCGCGGAATCATCCGGCCCAAGGCCACCGCCCCGACCACCACCCGGGCGTAACCCGATTCAGGACTGACGAGAGACCAGCGCATGGCCGAAGAAGTCACGCCCCCCGCAGCAGCCCCCGCCGCCGAAGCCGCCGCGGGCGCGTCCGTTCCGGGCGCCGCCGAGAAGCGCGTCAAGCGGAAGGGAAAGAAGAACATCCTCAACGGCGTGGTGCACATCCAGAGCACCTTCAACAACACCATCATCACCATCACCGACGTCTCGGGGAACGTCATCTCCTGGTCGAGCGCCGGGGCCCGGGGCTTCAAGGGCAGCCGCAAGTCCACTCCCTTCGCCGCGCAGGTGGCGGCGGGAGACGCCGCGGCCAAGGCAATGGAGCACGGCCTGAAGAACGTGACGGTGATGGTGAAGGGCCCGGGCGCCGGCCGCGAGTCGGCGCTGCGCGCGCTCGCTGCCGCCGGCCTGAAGATCTCGCTGATCCGCGACGTGACCCCCATCCCGCACAACGGATGCCGGCAGCCGAAGCGCCGCCGCGTCTAGACCACCTCCAGGGAGAACCCACTTGGCCCGTTACACCGCCAGCGCCTGCCGCATCTGCCGCCGCGAGAACCTCAAGATGTACCTGAAGGGGGACCGCTGCTACACCGACAAGTGCGCCATCGAGCGCCGCCCCTACCCGCCGGGCCAGCACGGCCAGGGGCGGGTGAAGTTCAGCGGCTACGGGACGCAGCTCCGCGAGAAGCAGAAGGTCAAGCGGATGTACGGGCTGCTCGAGTCGCAGTTCCGCGGCTCGTTCCACCGTGCCGCCCACGCCAAGGGCAAGACCGGTGAGACCCTCCTCCAGCTGCTCGAGCTCCGGCTGGACAACGTGGTCTTCCGCATGGGCTTCGCCGACACCCGGGCGGAGGCGCGGCAGCTGGTGCGGCATGGTCACTTCACCGTCAACGGGAAGCGGGTGAACATCCCCTCCTACGAGGTGAAGCCCGGCACGGTGATCGAGGTGGCGGAGAAGAGCCGGAAGATGATCCGGATCGCCGAGGCCCTGGAGACGGTGGACCGCCGCGGCATCCCTCAGTGGATCGAGCTGGACAAGAAGGCGATGAAGGGCACGGTGAAGAGCGTCCCGAACCGCGAGGACCTCACCATGCCGATCCAGGAGCAGCTCATCGTCGAGCTTTACTCGAAGTAGGCAATCGCAGCACCAGGAGGCGTCCTCCCGTCATCCGGACGGGTAAGTCGGTGGCGCGGTCCTGCAAGGAAAGAAGGAAGAAGCAGTCATGGCTGAAGCATTCAACGCGAAGAACTGGCGCGATCTCATCAAGCCCCGGCGGATGGAGATCGACGGCGAATCCCTCACCCAGACCTACGGGAAGTTCGTGGCCGAGCCGCTCGAGCGCGGGTTCGGCACCACGCTGGGCAACTCGCTGCGCCGCGTGCTCCTGAGCTCGCTCCAGGGCGCGGCCATCACCTCGGTGAAGATCGAGGGAGTGGAGCACGAGTTCACCACGGTCCCCGAGGTGACCGAGGACGTCACCGACATCGTGCTCAACCTCAAGGAAGTCCTGCTCCGGATGCACACCAACGAGCAGAAGACGCTCCGCATCGAGGTGGAGGGCCCGAAGGAGGTCAAGGCCGGCGACATCATCGCCGACGACCAGGTGGAGATCCTCAACCCCGGCCACCTCATCTGCACCCTCTCCGAGGGTGGGAAGCTGCGGATGGAGATGACCTGTCGCCGCGGCCGCGGCTACGTGCCGGCGGTCAACAACAAGAACCCTGGCGACCCGATCGGGACCATCCCCATCGACGCGCTGTTCTCGCCGATCCGCAAGGTCAACTACCAGGTCACCAACGCCCGCGTGGGCCAGGTGACCGACTACGACAAGCTCTCTCTCGAGGTGTGGACCGACGGCTCGGTCACTCCGCAGGACGCGGTGGCCTACGCGGCGAAGATCATCAAGGAGCAGCTGACGGTCTTCATCAACTTCGACGAGACCGAGGAGCCGGTCATCGCCGAGGCGCCGAAGGAGGAGGCCAAGCTCAACGAGAACCTCTTCCGCAGCGTGGACGAGCTCGAGCTGAGCGTCCGCAGCGCCAACTGCCTCCAGCAGGCGAACATCAAGACCATCGGTGATCTGGTCCAGCGCACCGAGGCCGAGATGCTGAAGACCAAGAACTTCGGCCGGAAGTCGCTGAAGGAGATCAAGGAGATCCTCGCCGAGATGGGGCTCTCCCTGGGGATGAAGCTCGACAACTGGCCCCAGAAGCCGGGCGTGGCTCCGGCCTCCGCCGAGCCGAAGGTCTAGGAACGTTGTGATCGACCCGGGTACCTGACACGGCCCGGGAAAGGACGGGAAGGCGATGCGTCACCGCGTCGGACATAGGAAGCTCCAGAAGACCACCCCCCACCGGCTGGCCATGCTCGACAACATGGTCACCTCGCTCCTCGAGCACGAGGCGATCCGCACCACCGTGCCCAAGGCCAAGGAGGCCCGGCGGCTGGCGGAGCGGATCATCACCCTCGGGAAGCGGGGCGGGCTGGCCAACGTCCGGCTCGCCGAGCGGCGGATCCGCAGCCGCGCCGTGCTCCAGAAGGTCTTCGGAGAGCTGAAGGACCGCTACGCGGGCCGGCCCGGCGGCTACACCCGCATCGTCCGGCTGGGGCACCGCACCGGCGACGCCGCGGAGATGGCCCTGCTCGAACTGGTGGATCGCCCGGCCAAGCCTGCTCCCGAGAAGAAGGACTGAGTGCTCCGACCGGGATGTGCTGATCGCTGCGGCGGCCGATCCTCTCGCCGCGACGCGCAGCCTCGTCACTCGCCTGCTCGACGAACGACGAAGTACGCCTCCGCTGCTCGCTCCTCTGGTGCGCCGTCTCGCTTCGGTCTCGGCCACCTCGCCGTGCTCACCACATCCCGGTCGGAGCACTGCGCCCTCACTGCAGCTGCCCCTCCTTGAGGAGCAGCACGCTTCCCTTGCGGGTGTGGAGCTCGATGTCGGTCGCCTTGAGGTTGAAGGGGGCGAGCTTGCCGTTGTCTCCCATCAGCTGCTTGGGGGTGATGGTGACGAAGGCCCGGGGCTCCACGTGACTGATCGCCGCTCGGTAGGTGTGGTTCACGACGACCACGACCTCCTCCCAGGCCCGGTCGCTCTCGTTGGAGAGGACGTAGGCCGGGTGCTCCGTCTCCTCGCCCATGATCAGCCGGGCTCCGAGCGAGGTGCTCGGGCCGCCGAGGGTCGGAGCGGCCGGGCAGGCCACGAAGACGCCGGCCAGGCTGAGCACCGCCCACGCCCCGAGGATGGCCGCCTTGACCTTGAAGTACCGGTCGGCGTTGCGGAAGTCCTCCCACGTCTCGCGGAGGATGGCGACGACGTTCAGGGCCGTGCTCTCGGCGTGGGAGCGGATGCGGGTCTGGATGGGAAGCCCGTCCTCGTCGAGGGGAAGCGGGTCGCTCCGGGTCGCGCTCACCGTCCGTCCGGCGAGCAGCGCGGCTTGGTGGGGCGGCAAGTTCCGTCCGGGTGGTCGCATGCGGCCAGGTGGGAGTGTACACGAGACCCATCCACGGCCTCGCTCTGTCCGGCCGCGCTGCCGGGTGCTGTAGTCGAGCCCACAGTGTCGCCGGACCCCGATGCGGACGCCGCCATGAACAAGGGAGCCCCCGCGCCGTGAAGGAGGTCTACATCGTCGCCACCGAGGACGCCGAGCCGCTGAGCCCGGAGGCCATCGGAGAGGCGTTCGAGACCGACGACGTGGCGGTGGAGCTCGACGAGTCCGGAGGAAGCTTCCGGCTGAGGTCGGCGGAGGCGGACATCGCCGTCCGCTTCGAGGCGCTGGAAATGCCCTTCGGTGCCCCTGGAGAGCCGGTGGTCGGCAGCGAGTCCGCCCGGGCACGGCTGCAGCGATCCCGGGGTCTCTACTGGGTCTCGTACGAGACGCCCTCCGGCAGCCAGCCCACCGTGGGGGTCTTCGAGGCGCTGTGGTGCGCGCGGGCCCTGCTGGAGCGGCGGGAGGGCGTGCTCTGGGACCGGAGCGCCTCCAAGCTCCACGAGGAGGAGGACGTCCGGGAGATCACCGAGCTCGACTTCGACATCCGCGACCACGTCAACCTCCACGTGGTCGAGGCCGCTCCGGGCGACGCGCCGCTGTGGGTGCACTCCCACGGGATGTCGAAGTTCGGCCAGCGCGACGTCGAGATCTTCCACCTCGCCGAGGCCGACCTGCTTCCCGCCGAGAGCTTCCTCCAGGAGCTGTGCAGCGACCTGGCCTTCGGGGAGGGACCGACGCCGCGCACGCCGATGGAGACCAGCAACGGCGAGGCGTTCATGCTCGTATCCTCCGAGGAGGCCCGGCACGGGATGCTGGGGATCAAGCTCGAGACCTTCGAGGGCCACGAGGGCGAGTACTGGACCGTGGTCTCGCCGGAGGGACGGCACACCACCTCGGAGCTGCTCCGGCCCTACCGCAGCCGCTTCGAGGAGGAGGACCCGACCCGATCCGAGGCCCTCGCGTCCCAGGCGCTCCGGCTCCGGCCGGCCTTCAAGGCCAGGTTCCACCGCCGCGGGCTCATGGAGCCCCTGACCTTCCTGGTCCGTGCGCCGTTCGAGACCCACCCCGAGGGAGAGGCGCTTCACGAGAATCTCTGGGTCGAGGTCCTGTCGTGGGAAGAAGGGCGCATCAGCGGGAAGCTGGTGGACGGGGCGGCCCAGACGACCGAGTGGCGGAAGGGCGCCTCGGTGGAGATCGACGAGGACAGCGTCAACGCGGTCGCGATGGGGCGCGAGGGGCGCCCGCTCGACGAGGAGGAGATGCAGGGCGTGCTCCTCGCCGAGCGTCCGAGCTGATGGAGGTCCGCGTCTCGACCGAGGTGGCCGGGGCCCGGGCGCGCGGCGCTCCGGTGGTGGTGCTCGAGTCCTCGGTCCTCGCCCAGGGGCTGCCCCATCCGGTCAATCTGGAGGCGGCGCGGGCCTGCGAGGAGGCGGTGCGCCGCGCCGGGGCGGTTCCGGCCGTGGTCGCGGTGGTCGACGGGGTGGTCCGCTGCGGGCTCGACGCGGACGAGGTTCGCCGCCTCGCCAGCGGGCCGGAGAAGCGGTGGAAGGTGGGGGTGGGCGAGCTGGCCTCGGCCGTCCTCCAGGGGGCGACCGGAGGCACCACGGTGAGCGCCACCTGCGCCGTGGCGGCCGCCTGCGGGCTGCCCCTCTTCGCCACCGGGGGCATCGGGGGCGTGCACCGGGGCGACGGCAGCGACGTCTCGGCCGACCTGGCGGCCCTGGCCCGCTACCCGGGGATGGTGGTCTGCGCCGGGGCGAAGAGCGTGCTGGACCTGCCCCGGACGCTCGAGGCGCTGGAGGCGCTCGGGGTGCCGGTGCTCGGGTACGGCACGAGCGAGTTCCCGGCCTTCTATGCCGACCGCTCGGGGCTCCGGCTCGAGCACCGGGCCGACTCGCCCGAGCTGGCAGCGGAGGCGCTCCGGGCCCAGCGGGACCGCCTCGGGCTCGGGCAGGCCATCGTCCTCGCGGTGCCTCCGCCGCCGGAGGTGGCGCTGGACCGTGACGAGGTGGACCGGGCGCTCGTGGCCGCGGAGGCCGAGGCGAGGCGGCAGGGGGTCACCGGGAAGGCCGTCACGCCGTTCCTGCTCGCCCGGCTGGTCGAGGCGACCGGCGGGCGGACGCTGCGGGCGAACGTGGCGCTCCTGGCGAGGAACGCCCGCGTCGGGGCGGAGATCGCGGCCGCGTACGCGCGGCTCCGTTCCTAGAACTCGATCCCGTTCACGGCCGGCTTGGGGAGGTTCATCGCCAGCCGGCGCACCTCCGAGCCGCCGTAGAAGGCCTGGTACATGTAGTCGTCGGCGACGACCTGCTTCACGTACGCCCGGGTCTCCTTGAAGGGGATGGACTCTACGAAGAGGTCCACCGGCATCGAGCCCAGCTCGCCGCTCCAGCGCACCGTGACCGCCGGGCCGGCGTTGTAGGCGGCGGCGATCAGCACCGGGTGCACGAAGCGCTTCGCCAGCTGGCCCACGTACCAGGCCGAGAGGTCCAGATTGAGCTCCGGCCGATACAGCTCGTCCGGCTCGGGCGGGTCGCGCTGCAGCTCGCGGGCGATCGCGCTCGCCGTCCGCGCCATGAGCTGCATCAGCCCCCGGGCCCGGGCCGCGCTCAGCCGGTCCGGCTGGAAGGCGCTCTCGCGCCGCATGATGGCGTAGAGGAGCGAGCTGTGGACGCCCTGCGCCCGCGCCGTCTCGTCCACGTGGCTCACGTAGGGTCGGGGATAGAGCAGGGCGAGCGCCCCCGGGTCCTTCTGCCCATAGGCCTTCCCCCAGAGGAGCCGGTTCGCGAGGCCATACGCCGCCCAGGCCTCGCCCACCCGTGCGAGGGCCGTTCCCACCCGGAGCGCCGCCTCCGGGGTGTGCACCGCGCCGAGGCGCGCTCGAAGCTCCTCGGCCGACTCGCGCCAGAGCCCTGAGCGCGCCAGTGCCTGGGGCAGAGCCAGCTCCGGCGCCGGGGCGACCTTCGTCGACAGCCGGGGCCGCTCGGTGAAGAAGACCTCGGGCTTGCTCCCGAGCTCGCGGAGCCGCTCCTGCGCCAGCAGCCCGTAGAAGGACTGCGGGTAGAGCTTGAGGATGTCCTGGTAGTCCTCCACCGGCTTTCCGCCGGCGAGCTGCTTCACCCGGACCCGCCAGTACTTGGCCTGGGGGACGAGTCCGCTCCGGGGATAGCGGTCTTGGAGCTCGCGGAGAGCCCGGTCCGCCTCGCCCCAGCTCCCGGCCCGGATCTGCGCCAGTGCCCGGAACCAGCAGGCCTCGTCGCGGCGGCGGGACTCGGGGTGCTTCTTCTCGAAGCTCTCCAGGGCGTCCGCCGCCTCCTTCAGCTTGCCTTCCTGGAGCGCGAGCCAGCCGAGGAAGTAATCCGCCTCCTCCGAGGCAGGCTCGCCGGCGAACCGCTTCGAGATCTCCTGCAGCCGCTCGACCGCCTTGGCGTGCTCGTCCAGCTTCAGGAGCCGGCGCGCCCGGACCAGCATCGCCTCGGCCGCGGTCGCCGGAGGCCCGCCCGCGGCGACCTGCAGCGCCTCCTCGCCCTCCTCGACCCGGTTCAGCGCGAAGAAGGCCTGGGCCCGCAGGAGGGCCACCTGGGCGTGACTGGTCGCGTCGCCCACCAGCCCGTTGGCCTCGCTCCGGTCCAGCTCGGCCAGGGCCAGCCGCGCGTCCCCGGCGTCGAGGAAGACGCGGGTCCGCTGCAGCCGCTCGTCCAGGGTGAGCGCCACGGCCGGTGCCGAGCTGCCCCGGAGCTGGGCGTCCGCATCCAGGGCCGCCTGGGACCGGGGGTACCGCACCATCAGGGTGTGGAGGTCCGCCTGTGCCCCCAGGAGGTCTCCCAGGGCCGCCCGGGCCTCCGAGCGGTCCGCCAGCAGCTCCGGCCCGCCCAGGGCTCCCAGGGCCCGCTCTAGCAACGGAAGCGCCTGGCCGGGCTCTCCGGCCCGCAGGAGCGATTCGCCGGCCCTTGCGACCGCACGGCTTGCCACCACCCCCGGCGCGCCCACCGCCTCGGAGAACGCCTGTGCAGCGCCCCGGAAGTCACGGGTGTAGAAGAGACCCTGTCCGATGGCGAAGCTCCGGTAGGGCGCCAGGAGCGGCGGGGCCGGGTGCCGCCGCAGCTGGGCCAGCGCCTCCCGCGGCTCCCCCCGGCTGATGAGCAGCGAGCCGATGAGCAGCGAGAGCTGGGGCGCCTGGGCACACCCCTTCCGGGCGCAGGCGGAGAGCTCGGCCTGGGCCATCTCCAGGGAGGAGGACCGCTGCAGGCGTGTCGCCTCGAGCAGCCGCTCCGACTGCCCCCGTGCCGCCATCCAGGGGAGACTGGCCGAGACGACCGCCCACCGACCGGCATGGAGGAGCCGGCGGGCACGCCCAGGTGGGCGCGTCCGGGGACGAGCGGAAGCATGCATCATGAAGTGACGCGCATGCTCTCACGCCCCGCCGACCCTTGTCCCCTCGTGGGTTCGCGGGATTGCGGCGAGGTACGTGCACCGCGCCGACCCTGGTTTGACATCGGAATGTGGCACCGCATAAACCACCGCGGACTCCGGGTGCGGCCCGGAGGAGGCGAGGGGACAGATTTCCACCACCGGTCAGCTCAGTTCGCGTCCAGCACGCCCTCGCCAGGCCCATCTCGACGTCTTCGCGGAGACTCGCCGATGAAACCGTGCCCGACCGACTTGCCCCAGACCATCAACCCTGAGGCAGGCCCCAAGCGTGCTGGCGTCGAGGTTCACCGGAACCTGAACTGCGCTCACTACGACCACTGTCTGGACGAGGCCGTCCGGCGGGGGTGGCAGAGCTTCACCTGCGTGAAGTGCCCGCTCTACGCCACGGTGGCCGCGCCCGCGCTCGGCATCGAGGCGTACGCGACGCAGCGGCGCGCCATCTAGCGTCCGGGGCTCACCGCCCCCAGGGGTGAGGCCTGGGGAGCGGCGAGGCGCCGCCCCGTCCAGGCTCACTCCCCGGCGTAGATGACCACCACCCAGTAGCGTCCCTTCCCGTAGGTGGGCGAATCGCCGCGCACCGCGCCGATGCCCACCAGGGAGTAGCGCGGCTCCCGCAGCCCGCGCGAGGGCGGCAAGGCTGACAGGTCCCGCGCCACGTAGAGGTCCGCCGACGCGGTCCGGGCCTCCGACAGCACCCCGAACACCTGGCTGTCGATCTCCGGCGCGCGCGGGTCGTCCCGGGCCAGCGCCGCCCGCGCCTGCCGCGTCGCGATGTCCTCCAGCGCCGCGCTCCGCTGCAGGGCAGGGAGCTTCAGCGCCGCCCGCTCGGCCCCGAGCCGGGCATACGCCCCGGCGACCGGATCGACGCCCGCCTTGGCCGGGGTCGCCAGCAGCTCCACGAGGAGCGTCTCCGAGCCGCCGTCGCGAGGCTGGCGGGCGAGCCCGAAGCCGATCCGCTCGAAGGCCGGGTCGAGGAGGTTCTTCCGGTGGCCGGGGCTCTCCTCGATGGCCGCGTGCGCGGCGAGTGGCCCCGAGGCCATGCCCAGGTTCTCGCCCGACGCCTGGTAGGCGTAGCCCGCCTGCTCGAGGCGGTCGGGGAGGGCCTCCCCGTCGGGGGCGACGTGCGCGAAGAAGCGCTGGGTGGCCATCCGGTCGGCGTAGGCCTGGGCCACGGCGTCGAGCTTCGGGTCGGGCGCGACGGCCGGAAGCCCCGCGGCGCCTCGGAGGTCATTCACCCGGGCCAGGAGCCGGGCCCGCGCCTCCCCGGGCGTGGCGGGCTCGGGGCCCTGCGGCATCAGGACGACGGGAGTCGCCGGGGCGGCCGGGCCAACCTCGACGGAGAACATCGCCGCCACCTCGGGGCCCTCGGCTCCCTCGCCGATCACCTCGAGCGCGTGCCGGCCGTTCCCCTGGAGCGGGACCGGCGCGCACCACGCTGCCCCGGTGCGGCCCGAGATCTCGGTCAGCCGGTCGACGACCCCCGAGGGGCGGGTGACGTAGACCGAGGGCCGGCCGAGGGGGGCGCGGAGCTCGAAGCAGAGCCGCGGGCGCGCAGGAGCCTTTTCCACCTTGCGCGGGAAGGCCTGGACCTGCGCCTTGCGGTCGGCGAGCAGCAGCGCGAGCACCGTGTGGTCCTCGTCCGCGACCAGCGCGATCCCGGCGTGGGAGGCCGCCTCCCCGGCGAAGTCCGTCCGTTGCAGGAAGGCCCCGAGGGTGGTCTGGGTGGGCCAGCTCCGGATGAGCACCAGCCGGGGGTTCGGATCCCAGCCGCCGGCCTCGGAGACCGCGAGGCCAATGCGCGTCCCGCTCGCGGCCTCCGCGCTGGAGAGCAAGGCCTCGCGGGCGAGCGTGCGGGCGGCCTGGGTGAGGGCCGGGTCGAGCACCGGCGAGGAGCGGCCGACGCGCTCGAACACCTGACGGACGTGGAGCATCGCTCTCGCCTCGGCGTCGGCCAGCTCCGACGCGGGGGAGGGTGCCGGCGCGGGTCCCGGCCCGGCGAGCAGGAGGAGCAGGAGAAGCGGTCTCACGGGCGGGGGGCGAGCCGGAACTCGATGCTGCGGACCGGAGCGCTCCGGACCGCGGAGTTCCAGCGCTCGCGAAGGACGGCCTCCTGGGCCTGGAGCGTCGCGCGCCAGGTGGCGCCGGAGACCTCCACCCGGAGCACGCCGTCCTCCAGCTCCACCGGCCGGCTCTGGGCGCCGATGACCGCGCCCTGGATGCGGCTCCAGAGCGCCCCCAGCGCCCCGGTGCCGTGACCTTCACGCGCCAGCCGGCCGAGGACGTCGGGGAGCAACGCCGCGAGCGAGGCTGGTTCCCTGGAGGCCACGGGGCCACATTAGCCGAGTTGGACCCAGGTGCCCTCGGTGGTGCGCTCTACCCGAGGAACACTCCGCTCCGCGCCCCGAGCAGCTCGCGCAGCATGTGCTCGATGGTGCTCCGGGTCGCCTCGACCAGCGATTCGACCAGCGAGAGGTCGGTGTCCTTCGCCCCGAGGGGCACCACGAGCGGCTCCCCGATGCGGATGCGCCACTTGGCCGGGAGCGGCGGCGACGTGACCGGGAGGTAGGGAACGCCGAGGGGCCCTCCGGGAAGCTTGCCCAGGAGGGGGAGCGTCTCCTCGGCGCCCATGATCGCCACCGGGAGGATGGGCTTCCCGGTCCGGAGGGCGAGCTTGACGAAGCCGCCGCGGCCGAACCGCTGGAGCCGGTAGCGCTCGCGGAACGGCTTGCCGATGCCCTGGATGCCCTCGGGGAAGATGAGCACCGGACGCCCCTCGGCCAGGAGCCGGGTGGCGCTGTCCGGCGAGGCGCGCACCGCGCCCAGGCGGTTGAAGAGCGTTCCCAGCAGCGGGGCGTAGAACACCTGGTCCTCGGCGAGCCAGCGGGCCTCGGGCAGCTCGGGACGCTCGCGGCGGAGGGCCTCGTGGAGCATCGGTCCGTCCAGCGGCAGCGCGCCGGCGTGGTTGGCGACCAGCAGCGCGCCCCCGGCCGGGACGTGGGCCGCGCCCTCCACCTCCACCCGGAACCAGCGGCTGTAGAGGAAGTCCACCAGCGGGGCCACGGCCTCGCTCAGACGGGCGTCCCGACCGTACAGGTCGAGCTGCTCGCCGCCGGAGGTCCCCAGCCCGGCCCGGAGCGCGCGGAGCGCGGCCTCGAGCGCCGACCAGGCCTCGGACAGGACGCCGGGCGCGTCGCGGAGCGCCTCGACCAGCCCGGTGGTGGCGGCCTCGATGGCCGGACCGGCCCCGGGCGATGGCGTTCGAGCCTCCGCCGTTGGAGTGGACGCGCTTCCCCAGGTGAGGATCGGGGGCTCGACCGCCGGTGGGTGCCCCACCTTCGTGGGAGGCACTGCGGGCGGAGCGGGCTTCTCGGGCGCAGCCGGTGCCGGCGCGGGCACGGCCTGCGCAGGGAGGGGAACGCCCGGCCGCGCCACGGCGGCGGGACGCGCAGGAGGCGGTGACTCGCCCGTGCCCTCGCGCCTCTCCCGGGCCGGGGCGCTGGGCGTTCGTGGTGGGGCACGGGGGGCCGTTCCGGCGGACCTCCCGGGGCGTGGAGCCTTCGGGCGCGGCGTTGCTGCCGTCTTCGGGGCAGTGGACCGAGGAGGGGCACGCTTGCCGGGCTCGCCTCGCGCCTCGGCGGGCGCGGGGACGGGCGTCTCCGGGGTGGCGGCGGGCGTCCGCGGCGCCGCACCACGCTGGAAGGGGTCGTTCCCCAGGACACGCCTGCTCCCCATCGGTCTTCAGCTCCTCACCGAGGCGGCGGCCTCGCGGGCCCCGAACCGGGGCCGGAACCCGAGCCCCGTCCGCGCCCGTGAACCGTCCGCCACCCAGGCGTAGTGAAGGTAATCGAGGAGCGCACCGGGAGTCGCAGTGATTCCTGCCGAGTTGAGCGCCCGGAGCGTCGCCCGGGCCAGGGGGGGAGGGAGCGGCAGCGGGGTTGTCCCCGCCAGGCGGATGAGGGCCGAGAGCGGCAGCACGTCGTCGCTGACCACGTTGAACGTCCCGCTCACCGGAGCGTCGAGCAGGCCGAGCAGCAGCTCCCGCGCATCCTCCTCGTGGACGGCCTGCCAGAGCGGGTCGAAGCCGAGCAGCGTGGGGACCAGCGGCCGGCGGAAGTACCGCGTGGCGGGGTTGTCGACCGTGGGCCCGAGCACCGGCGCGAAGCGGAGGACCGTGAGCCCCACTCCCGGGTGGTCCCGGCGGAAGGTCACCAGCTGGCGCTCGACCTCGACCCGGTCGGTGACGAAGCGGCTCCCCGGGCTTCCGTGGAGCTCGGCTTCCTCGCCGAGCATCACCGGGTTGCCGGGGCGCGCACCGTAGACCGCCGTGGTGGAGGGGACGACCACGTGCCGGACACCGGCCCGGACCGCCGCGGCGAGGGTGTGGAGCGTCCCGATCACCTCGAGCTCGTGGGCGAAGGCGGCCCCGCGCGTGCGCCCGTGGAGGAAGGCGAGGTGGTACAGCACGTCCACCGGTGCCTCGGAGAGCGCGCTCTCCAGATCGGACTCCACGTCCCAGCGGGTGAGATCCACCCGGTGGTGGACGAGGCGGGCCCCCGAGACCGGCCGCGGGCCGAACGTCAGGAGCTGCTCGATGCGCGGTTCGGCCAGGAGGCGCGGGAGCAGCAGCGCTCCGAACTCGCTCGTGGGACCGGTGACCGCGATCCGCAGGGGCTGTCCGCGTGCGCTCTCCATCACCGGACCGGCCGGGGTGCCGTCGCTCGCCACGGAGCCGCGCTTTCTGATGTGGAGGCTTCTCGGGGATTTCCGGAAGCCACGCCGATCGACCACCTCACACTGCAGGCCCTCCCTCGCGGTCGCGTGGTGCAGCTGGACTGAGAGCAGGATACGGACCCGCCCGGGGGTCGGGCCAGCATTCCAGGGGGGACGTGGGAAGTCACCCCGGGACGACGTGCGCAGGCCGATCCTGGTCGGGCCCTCCATCGACCCGAACAACTGGCGGCGCTTCGATCTCTTCCGCGGCCGAGGTTGCGCGTCCCACGACGCTCGGTGTAGCGGACGGAGGCCCGTGCTCCGCCCGGACTCCATGCCGACCATCGCCGTCCTCGACGACGCGCTCATCGACCAGATCGCCGCCGGCGAGGTGGTGGAGCGTCCCGCATCGGTGGTGAAGGAGCTGGGGGAGAACGCCGTCGACGCCGGCGCCCGGTCCATCCGGGTCTCCATCGAGGGCGGCGGTACGCGGCTCATCGAGGTGATCGACGACGGCTCGGGGATGTCTCCCGAGGACGCGGTGCTGAGCATCCGTCGCCACGCGACCAGCAAGCTCCGCACGGCCCAGGACCTGCTCGCCATCCGCACCCTCGGATTCCGTGGCGAGGCCCTGGCGGCGATCGCCTCGGTTTCCACCCTCGTCCTGCGCACCGCGCTCCACGGTGGTGCCGAGGGGACCGAGGTGCGCGTGGAGGACGGAGAGATGCGGGTCGGGCCCGCGCCGGCGCGTCCCGGGACCCAGGTCCGGGTGGAGGAGCTCTTCGCGGCGGTGCCCGCCCGGCGGAAGTTCCTCCGCCGGCCCGAGACCGAGCTCCGGCACGTGGAGGATGCCGTGCTCCGGCTCGCGCTCGCGAACCCCGAGGTGGCCTTCCGGCTGGAGAGCGACGGGCGTTCGGTGCGGGTGCTCCCGCCCGCCGGTGGAGACCTCCGAGAGCGCATCGCCGCCGCGCTCGGACCCGAGGTGGCGCCGTTCCTGCTCCCGGTCGAGGAGCGGCGGCTGGGGCTCAGGGTGCACGGGGTCATCGCCTCGCCGGAGTTCAGCCTCTCCACCGCGCGGTCGCTCTACCTCTTCGTCAACGGACGCCACGTCCGCGACCGCACGCTGCACTTCGCCGTGCACCGCGGGCTCTCTCCGTCGCTTCCGTCCGGCCGCCAGCCGGTGGGGGTGCTCTTCGTCGAGCTCGAGCCGTCGCGGGTGGACGTGAACGTCCATCCCCAGAAGCTCGAGGTCCGCTTCGGCGACGCGGCCGAGGTGACCGACGCGGTCCAGGCGGGCATCGGCCGTGCGGTGCTCCGATCGACTCTCGCCGGTCCGGCGTCCAGGGCGACCCGTCCGTCGACGGACTATGCGGCCGCGGTGGAGCGTTTCCTGTCCCGGGCGTCGGTGGCGCCGCTGCCGCTTCCCGAGGCCCAGGACCGCCCACCGGCGCACGGCGAGGCGCTGCCGGACCGGAACGCCGCCCCGGCTCCAGGATGGTTCGCCTCGCTCCGCGTGCTCGGGACGGTGCAGGCCCGGGCGCTGGTCTGCGAGGGACCGGGCGGCTCGCTGGTGCTCATCGACCTGCACGCCGCGCGGGAGCGGGTTCTCGCCCACCGTCTGGAGCGCGAGATCGGGGTCGCGCGGGAGGCACCGCTGCTCGGCGCCTCGCTCGCGCTCACCCCCGCGATGGAGGCACGCCTCGCCGCGCGTCGCGAGGCCCTGGCGACGGTGGGCCTGGTGGTCGAGCCGTTCGGGCCGGATGCCTTTCGACTGGTGGGCGTTTCCCCGGCGCTGGTGGGCCACCGGCCCGAGTCGCTCGTGGAGGCCGCGGTGGCCGTGCTGGAGGGAGGGCAAGGTCCGCCGGAGGTGCGCGCTGCGCTGGCCTGTGCGGCGGCGTCCGAGGCGCGCGAGCCGTCGGCCGAGGAGATCCGGCAGCTCCTCGAGGCGCTCGACGCGACGGACGCCGGCGTGCGGGCGCGGCACGGTCGCGTCGTGGTCGAGGAACGCGCGGTGCTCTCGCTCCTGGCCTGATCGCCCTCGGAGTGCGTGACCAGGGGGGCGAGCGAGCGGCCCTTGGAATGCGGGCCCCGGGATGCTCTCTTGCGACCTCTCGGACGTCCCGAGACGAGAGGACACGTTGGCGACGGACCTGGAACGAGAGCTGGCGGACATCCGCCGCGAGGTGATCGAGGGGCGCAACCTCGTCATCCGCACCGACAATCTCCTGAAGACGCTCCACTCGGAGGTGAAGGCCTTCGGAGCGCGACAGAAGGACTTCGAGCGGCGGCAGATGGTCTCCTCGGCCGCGGCCTATGCGCTCTTCGCGCTGATCGCCGGGACCGCGGCCGTGCTTCTGGCCGGCGCGCGGGCCTCCTCGGCGAACGGGGAGCGCGACCGGGCGGTGGCCGAGCTCAAGACGCTCACCCAGAGCCTGGAGAAGGAGCGCGCCGACCAGGCCGCCGTCGCCGCCGCCCGCCGATCGGCAGCGGACGCCTACCGGATGATGACCGAGCTTCCCGGGGACCGGCGCCTGGAGGGAATCACCGCGCTGGCCAGGGTGGACCAGAGCAAGCTCGAGCCGCTCGAGCGGCAGGCGCTGGCCGACCGCGCCGGCGAGCTTCGCCACGAGCTCGGGCAAACGGCCTTCGAGCGCGGGAAGGCGGCGTTTCGGCGGAGCGAGTGGCCCGCCGCCACCGAGGACCTCTCGCGGTTCCTGGCGATGCAGCCCTCGGAGCCGGAGCAGCTCGAGGCCTCGTTCCTGCTCGGCAATGCGCTGGTGCAACAGCGGAAGTACGAGGCCGCGATCCCCCCGCTGAAGCTGTTCGTGGAGAAGGACCGCCGGAGCAAGAACCGCGAGTGGGCGATGACGCTCCTGGCGCAGGCCTACGAGCAAGCCGGCAAGCCGGAGCAGGCCGCGGTGGTGGCGCGTGACGCGCTCGGGACCTACCCCGCGTCGCAGTTCACCCCGATGCTGAAGGCCCGTCTGTCCTCGGCCAAGCGCGCGCTCTCCTCGGCGGAAGGTGCGGACGCGGGCGTCGCGCAGGCGGGCGCCGGCAGCGTGACGCCCCCCGCGGAGGCCACGGCGACGTCTGCGGGCACGGGAGCGCCGGGCGCCGCCGCCGGCGCGCGGTCGGACGCGGGCGCCGCCCCGCGGGCCCAGAGGGCGGTGCTGAAGACCGCCGCCGAGTCGTCGGCCGGGCTCCTCCCCCCGGCGGGGCCACCGCCGCCGGCGAATTCCACCCAGCCCTGAGCGTCCGAGCCGTGACGCGACCCGCTGCCGTCCGAGACCCGCGCTACCGCCCCTTCCGGGTGGCGGTGCTCGCCGTCTACCTCGGGGTGGTGTCGCTGTTCTGCATCCTCATCACCACGAGCGTGGCCCGGTCGGTCCGCTCGATGAGCCCCCGGCGCGAGCCCGTGCGCACGGCCACCCTGGACCGGATCGGCTGCGCCGGGCGCGCCTCGGATCTGCTCGAGGACCTGGAGTCGCACCGGCGATCGCTCACCGGCATCGGTCCAGCCTCGGGGGCCGATGCGACCTGGATGTCGTTCCGCGTCGAGTGGCTGGAGCGGCTCCGGCAGGTGGAGCACAGCTGCGGGACGGACGCGCCGGATCGCCGCGACCTCGCCGAGCTCTTCCGGCAGCTGGAGCACCTCGAGGACCTCTACACCACGTCCGCCGTCCAGTACGCAGGGGAGATCGGCCCCGCCCTGGACCGGTTCCACCGGATGCTGGCTCGCATGCGCGAGCGCCGCTGAGGCGCGGTCACTGCTGGGGGAGGAGGATGGTCGCGACCCCGGTCGTATCCGAGACGCCCTCGCCGAGCACCAGCGCCCGCGGCGCGCCGTCGTCGAGCACCACGTTCCGGTAGACCCGGACCAGCGCCTCGGGCACCGGGGTGCCCGCGTCGCGGAGCACCACGGCGGTGAGGCTCCGGCCCGTGGGGATGGCGATCGGATCGAGCTGCGTGCCGGCGGGGTCGACCCGGACGTAGCTGCGCACCACCGGGAGATCGACCGAGGCCTGGACCTCGAGCTGGTAGATGGCCGGGTCCAGGAGGAGGGCGAAGCTTCCCGGCTGGCCGGTCTGCCCGCTGGCGCCGGCGGGCGGAAGCGGCGTGGCGGGGTCGATCGTCGCGACGGGATCGGCCCGGATGCCTGCCCCGGCCAGCGTTCCACCGTCGGGCAGGAGCACCGACCCGCGGAGCAGCGGGCGCGAGGGACAGTTCCAGGTCCCGTTCACCGGAGCGCCCGCAGGAGCGTCCAGCGCCGTCCGCACCAGCCCGGCGATCGACCCGGGCGGTGGAATGATCCAGAGCAGGAGCGAGCCGTTCGAGCCCTGGGGGAGCGTCTCGATGGAGAAGCTGCCGTCCCGAGCGGTGAACACGGGGCCCACGTTGCCCGATCCGCCTCCGACGACGGTCCCCTGGACGAAGATGCTCGCTCCCTCGACCGGGTTCCCGTCGGGACCGAGCACCGTTCCCGAGACGCCGATGGGCCCGGCGGTGTCTCCGACGAGGAACGGCTGGGCGAAGCGGGTCGCGTCCGGGACCGGGAAGCCGGCCACCGCGGCGAGCGGACCGGGACCGGGAGTGACCTGAAGGACGGCGCCCCCGTCGAGCGCGTCCATTCCCGCGGAGAGCTGGAAGGCGCCGGCGGGGTCCGCGGTGGCCAGCGCCGACAGCGGCCGTCCGTCCGGCGCGAGCAGCTGCACCTGGGGCGGCACCGGCTCGGGCTGGCCCGGCCCCGCGAGCACGACGCCGGAGAGCGTCTGGACCAGCGCCGGCGGGAGCAGGGCGATGGTGAGCGGCGTCACTCCGGCGTCCACCCCCACGCCGGTCTGAATCCCGGGAGGCACGGTCGGATCGAGGGGGCTCACCAGCACCGTGAAGCGGCCGGTGGAGAGGCCCACCTGGAAGACTCCGGACACCGAGGCGCCCGCGGTCTGCGTCGTCCGGTTCACCCCCGGAAGGAGCGTGCTCGCCCCGGTCGCGAGGATCTGCACGCTCGCCGGATACGCGCCCGCGCCTCGCCGGACGTTGAGCTGGAGGAGCTGGGCGTCGGGGAGCACGATCGGCAAGTTCGCCCTCGGTGATCCCAGCGCGAGGTCCACGCTCGTCACGCCGGTGAGCTCGGAGGTGATGACCTCGGCCAGGAGGTCCGAGGGGAGCGTGCCGCATCCGTCGACGTAGCAGCGCTGGGGCGCCGGGCAGTCGGAGTCCCTGGAACAGCTCCCAGGCGGCTGGGCCGGCTCGCCGAAGAGGTCGCAGCCGGCGAGGAGCGCGAGGGTCGTCCAGAGGCCCCGGAGCCTCACGGGCAGGGCCCCGCGACGACGGTCACCGTCCAGGCGTAGGTCACCGCGTAGGTGGGGTCCTGTGCCGTGCCGCCGTCGAGCAGGGTGACGGTCCGGGGCAGCGGCGTGCGGCCCACCAGCGCTCCATCGGAGACCAGCACCTCCACCACGTGGCCTCCGGGCTGCTGCAACGGTCCGGGCGTCGCGAAGCTGACCTCGTACGTCGCCGGATCGGAGCGGATCTCGAGCCCGTTGTTGGCGATGATCGCCTGCTTGACGAAGTTCGGGAACAGGTTGGGGTCGACGTAGAAGTTGTAGATCAGGGTGTCGGTGACGTCCGGATCGGCCACCGGCGCGAGGAAGCTGAGGTTGGGGCAGTCGGCTCCGTTGTTCACCGTCACGAAGCGGCTCGACGGCAGCAGCTTGTCCTCCAGGATGCGAGGCGGCTGATTCATCTCCGGCGGCAGCGGCTGGATGATGTGGTCCTCCTGCGGCAGGAGGCACGCCGGAAGCGTCACCGCGGCGGCGAGCAGCAGGCCCCTGGCACGGCCGGGGCTCACCGGGACTCCTCCTCGGGATCCGGGTCCGGCGGCTCGCCGTCCATCTTCTCCAGGAGGCGGAAGATGGTCCGGGGGTCGACCCCGAGCGCGCGGGCAGTGCGGGCTCGGTTGCCGCCGTGGCGCTGGAGCGCCTCGAGGACGTACCGGCGCTCGAAGTCGTCCTTCGCCTCCTGCAGGGACGCGAGCGGAGGCAGCTGCTCCTGCGGGAAGTCCAGGTCCTCCGTCCGGACCAGCGGCCCGTCGGCCAGGACCACCGCCTTCTTGATGCGGTTCTCGAGCTCGCGCACGTTGCCCGGCCAGGGATGCCGGCGAATGGCGGCCAGCGCCGCGGGGCTGAAGCCCCGGGCCGTGGTCCGGTAGGCGTCGGCGAAGCTCCGGAGGAAGCCCCGCGCCAGGACCACGACGTCCTCGCCCCGCTCGCGGAGCGGCGGCACCCGGAGGGTGAGGGTGGCCAGCCGGTAGTAGAGGTCCTCGCGGAAGGTCCCCTTGCGGACCTCGTCCTCGAGCGTGCGGTGGGTGGCGGCCAGCACCCGGATGTCCACCGGCTCGTCGCGGTGGTCGCCCACCCTCTGCACCGTCCGGCCCTGGAGCGCCCGCAGGAGCTTGACCTGGAGCACGGGCGGCATGTCGCCGACCTCGTCGAGGAACAGCGTCCCGCCGCTGGCCTGCTGGAACCGCCCGGGACGGCTGGCCACCGCGCCGGTGAAGGCGCCCTTCACGTGCCCGAAGAGCTCGGACTCGAGGAGCGTCTCGGGCAGGGCACCGCAGTTGATGGCCACGAAGGGGCCGCTCGCCCGGGGGCTGCGCCGGTGCAGCTCGCGGGCGACGAGCTCCTTGCCGGTCCCGGTCTCTCCCACGACGAGGACCGAGAGGTCGGTGGGCGCGACCTTCTCGATCTGCCGGTAGACCTCCTGCATCCCGGGGCAGCTGCCGAGGAGATCTCCGAAGCGCTGCTGCTCGAGGCGCTCCCGGAGGCCGCGGTTGTCGGTCCGGAGCTCGTCCAGGAGCAGCGCGTTCTGCACCAGGAGCGATGCCTGGGCGGCGAAGATCGTGAGCGTGTCCAGCCCGCGCCGGTCGAAGTGGGAGCCCACGCGGTCGCTTCCGACGTAGACGACGCCGAAGGGCTTCCCCCGGTGCATCAGCGGCACACAGAGCACGCTGGAGAGCTTGAGGTTCACCACCGAGGCGCTGGCCGAGAACTCCGGGTCCGCCGTGGCGTCGGAGACGAGGAGCGGCTCGCCGGTGCGCAGGACCCGGTCCACCACCGTGTCGGAGAGCGTCTCTCCGTCCCGGGCCAGGTTCTCGCGGTTGACGTTGCGGGCGACCCGGACGCTGCGCTGCTCGCCCTCCACCAGCACCAGGAAGCCGCGATCGCCCCGGGTGATGTCGATGGCCTCGTCCAGGAGCGCCTCGAGGAGGGCCGGAACGTCGCCGGACTGGAGGAGCCGGCCGGAGAACTCGGTCAGACGGCGGAGTGTGGCCAGCGCCTCGCGCCCGGGATCGCCGGGTGCATCCTCGGTGGCCGGGGCGTCGGCGAGGGACAGGGCGATCCAGGTGTCCGCGACGCGGATGACGTCCCCGTCCCGCATGACGTGGGCGTCGCGCTTCTTGCCGTCGACGAGGAACGGCGCTCCCACGCTCCCGGCGCGGTAGCTCCGCCCGTCCCAGAGGAGGGTGAGGGCGTGTTCCGGCGCCCTGCTGTCCTCGAGACGGACGTCCACGTCGGCGCCCCGCCCCACACTGGTGATGCGCTTGACGAGCGGCACGCTCCGGACGGCTCCCCCGGGAGAGGTGAGGACCAGCCGCGCCATGGTTCAGAACCGGACGGTGACCGAGGCGCCGACGGTGCCTGGGCCGGGGCC
>Ga0335080_10000125_pt1 | contig 66190 bp, 64 predicted proteins | sample Lox_Sample_34_FD_206720 | JGI IMG/M metagenome (GOLD analysis project Ga0335080, IMG submission 206720) | Soil microbial communities from Loxahatchee National Wildlife Refuge, Florida, United States - Lox_Sample_3.4 | ecosystem: Environmental > Terrestrial > Soil > Wetlands | place: USA... | reverse complement strand
ATGCCCAATATGATGCAGCGCAGGCCTATATCCGCAGCCAGGCCCACGCCGGTTGGACACTGGTTCGTACTCGATATGACGACGGCGGCTTTTCGGGCGGATCCACCGACCGCCCTGCCCTGCAGCAACTCCTCGATGACATTCGAGCCCACCGGATCAATGTCATTGTCGTCTACAAGGTCGATCGGCTGACGCGCTCCTTGGCCGATTTCGCCAAGTTAATCGAACTGTTCGATGCCCATGGAGTGTCCTTCGTCTCGGTCACCCAGCAGTTCAACACCACGACCTCGATGGGCAGGCTCACACTTAATGTCTTGCTGTCCTTTGCCCAGTTCGAGCGGGAGGTCACCTCCGAGCGCATCCGCGACAAGATCGGAGCCTCCAAACGCAAGGGCCTCTGGGTCGGCGGGGTGGTGCCGCTGGGCTATCAGGCCAAGGACAGAAAGATCTCAGTCGTTGCGGACGAAGCCAAAACCGTTCGTCACATCTTCCGTCGCTATCTGGACCTCGGCAGTCTGAACCTTCTTCTCGCTGACCTGAGGCGGACCGGCGTCAAGACCAAGCTCCGCCCGCTCTCCAACGGAAGAACAATCGGGGGCATCCCGTTCACCCGTGGATCGCTCGCCGCTTTCCTGCGCAATCGCTTCTATATCGGGGAAGTCCGATACAAGGGTGAGATCTTCCCAGGCGAACAACTAGCCATCCTTGATCGGACGCTGTTCGATGCGGTTCAGGCAAAGCTTGACCAGCAGCGGACTAATCACGCCAAAGCCCGGCAACAGTCTCAGTCACTGTTGATGGGCCGCATTTTCGACGAGCGTGCCAACCGCATGACGCCGTCTTATGCCGTCAAGAATGGTATGCGCTATCGCTACTATATCTCAGCAGCTCTTATTCAGGGGCAGCCGAACCAGGCCGCCAAGCTCAACCGCGTCTCCGCCAGCGAAATCGAAAAACTGATCCTCAGCGCGCTCCGCAAACATCTCGCAAGCGAACTGCACAACAAATTGGAAACGGAGGGTCCTGACGCACTCAACGACAAGGAGTTAATCTCCGCCCATGTCACCCGTGTTGACGTGAAACGGGATCACCTTGCCGTCCAGCTTTCCGCCAAGTCCGAACGAGACAGCGCAGCGCAGGATCCTCGGCACTCAGCAGAACAAGATGAGCCCATTCATCGCGATCCACATGTGCTGGTCGTTCCCTGGAAAAAGACCCCGTCAAAACGGCCGCGCGAGATTATTCTCCCCGCATCGACATCCTCTCGTCCCGACCTGCGTCCAATCCGCGCCGAAACCCGCGCCAAGCTCGTCAGCGCGATCGCGAAGGGACGGCATTGGCTCGATGAGTTGATCGCGGGAACGGTCACGAATGTTGAGCAGATCGCTTCCACTGAAAACTGCACCGTTCGTCAGGTCAATATGACAATATCGCTCGCGTTCCTGTCACCAAAACTGGTTCAGGCCGCAGTTGATGGGCGCCTGCCTCGTGGCATCGGCGTCGCAAATCTGCGCGATGCGCCGACTGAATGGTCCCGGCAATTCGCGCGGCTCCGGCTCGTGTCGTAAACACTTTGCTCAATAAGCATTACGGCGCCAGGAACAGAATTTTTGCGGCCAGAGACCAGGCGCCGAATTCGGCATATCCCGCCTGCAGGAGATTAGATAACGGGGGATCACGCGTCGAAAAGGCCGCGCTAACGCGGCCTTTTCTTACAAAGTCTCTGTGATCAGAGATTCGGCGGACTGCGTGGTGGGCCCGGGAGGACTCGAACCTCCAACCAGACCGTTATGAGCGGTCGGCTCTAACCAGTTGAGCTACGGGCCCTGTACAATCCTTCTATCAATGCGCACGGGCGATGCGCAACGCCCTATCCAGTCCTACAGATGATTGGGTTAGTCTGCACACTTCATTTTGCCGGAGTGCATTGCCATGCACGTTTTCAGCCTCGATCGCGAGCAGCAATGGGATCCAAAACATCATGTCGAGAAGATTCTCGGCAAAGTGTCCGAAGGTGATTTTACAGTGGCGTGCTGGGAGCCCGGCCAGATCAGCCCCTATCACTGCCACCCGCTTGCGACTGAAATCTATTTCTGCTGTTCCGGCGGGGGCACCATGCGAACGCCGACCGAAACAGTCGGTGTGACTCCCGGCGCCTTCGTCGTCCACCCTCCCGGCGAAGTGCACGAATACGAAAATGGACCGGCACGCACGTTGCTGTTCCGCGTACGTTACGGCAGCGATATGCGGGCACACCATTGCGATTGGCGCGGCAACAAGGAGTGGAAGCAGTCGCAGGCCGATGCCGACTATTACCGGCACCACCCAATTCGCAGTGCCTGATCACATCTTCAAGAGGCGCCTTGCGTTGCCGCTCAGGATCTTGACCTTGTCCGAATCTGAGATCGACACGCTTTCCATCCACTTGACCGCCGGCGGGTTCATCACGAACGGCCAATCGACCGCGAACAGGATGTGGTCTACGCCCATCTCAAGCATGCAGCAGATCAACGCGGGGTCGGAAAAGAAACCACTCGTCGTGACGTAGAAGTTCTTGCAGAAGATATCGCGGAAGCTCATCGACTTCTGCCCCGGCCGCTTGAGCGAGGTATCGATGCGCCAGACCAGGAACGGCAAAGTCTCGCCGAAATGACCGAGAATGACCTTTAGATTAGGGTGCGCGTCGAACACGCCCGAGAGCACCAGCCGGATTGCCTGAGTTGCCGTTTCCACCGTGTAGCCCCAGGCCGGCCGCACCACCAAAGGGAAGTCCTTGGCATAGTCCTGATAGTAAATTTCCGTCACCTTTGGATGCGGCAGCGAAGGATGGAAATAAACCGGCACGTCGAGCTTTTCGGCGCGCTCATAGATCGGCCAGAATTTCTTAAGGTCGAGGAACTCACCATTCGACATCCCGTGCAGCATTGCACCCTTGAAGCCGAGCTTGGTGACCGCACGCTCAAGCTCGTCGGCGGCCGCCTTCGGGTCCGCAGTCGGAAGGGCCGCAAAAGCTGCAAAACGTTTAGGATTGGCCGCGCACACTTTTGCGAGGCGGTCGTTAACCTGCCGGGTCAGATCGGCGGCAATATCTGCGCCCAGCTTCTGCGTGGACGGCGCGCCATGCGAGAGAACCTGGATGTCGATCCCCGCTTCGTCCATCTCCTTGATGCGCAGACTGCCCAGATCATAAAGCCGCTCGTCCGTCTCATTACCGCGGCCGGCTTCGGGACCGATAAAATGCTTGGCCAATTCCGGGTCCCAGTAATGCTCCTCGATGGCGATGATTGGGCAATTCGGCTTTTTCATTATGACGCTACCCCGCAACACAAATGGAGCCGCTTCGTAGCAACCGTCAGGGGGGCTGTCACGACCCTTCCATAACCGTCCCATCAAAGCGCCCGTGATAAAAAAGGCGCACACCTTCGGTTGCCGAATGAGCTGTTTGCAAGCCGGGCTTTGGGATTGAGGCCGACTCAGTTATGCACAGGTGTCATGTTGCCGATTCTCCGGATTCTTCCCGTGGGCGGCGTACTTCTCGCCATTTTTATTCTGGTCCTGGCGCTGAGCCCGCCGGACGGATCTCGCGCACCCTTGAATTCGGCGATTGTGCCGGCGCGTGGCGCGCTGCTCGACCGCGACCGCCACCCTGAAGTGCGGCAACTCCTGATTTATGCCGCGCTCAAGCGGGCCGATGAACTTAATCGTCTGCGCGACCTGCCCGACTCGCCGATGCCCGCGAACAAGGCCCCGCCCAGGATCGCGGGCCTGCCCAGCGACCGGAGCGAGTCCGACCCGGACGATACCGGATCGGTCAAGGCTACGCCGGGCGTCGGCATACCGGTCGAAAAAGGCGAACCGTCATCGGCCGGACCACCTGTGACCACGCCAGACGCTGCCGATCCGGAGGCCAAAGCGCAGCGGGAAGCCCGCCGCCGGGTCCACCGGGTCCACACCGCCAAGGCGACGACAAAAACCGGACAGCAGTTTAATTTCTTCGAAATACTGTTCGGCGGTCAGCAGTACCAAAGACCGGCCTACGGTCCTCCGCGGTATCCGCAGCCCGCCTACGGCACTCAGCAGCCCGGGCGGTACCCGCAGCCTCCGTATAACTACAGCACTCAGCAATATCAGCAGCAGCCATACGCATCCGACGAGTCACTTCAGCAGTCGGCATTTTCCCAGGTGCCGCGCACTAATCCTTATTAGCGCGGTCCGGGATTTTTCAAACACGACAGGAGAACGCCCGCTCGCAATGCCGCGAGCGGCGATCCATGCGGTTACGCATCAATCAATGGTAGTCGAGACGACCACTATACAGACTGGATGACGATGCCGCGCCTTCGCTTAACGCGTATGCGCGACCCAGCTTCTGATTGCTGCTTGGCGCCACGTAAGCGAATGAATCAAGAGCCTGACTGTTGGGCGTCACAACCATGCCCTTGTTCTTGGCGGCGTAGTAATAGCCGGCAGCATAATAATGTACCGCCTGACTGGAATTGCCGTTGGCAACACGGTAGGCGCCGGCAAGATATTTTACCGCATAGGTCATATTCGTATCGGCATCGAGCAGACCAGCGGCATTGCCGGTGTATCCCATGGAACGGGCGGTCGCGAGCTTGATTTGCATCAGCCCGTAATTGCCCGCGCTGACGACGCGCGGATTTCCACCACTCTCACGCTTGATCACACGGCGCACCAGATCCTCAGGCACATTGTTCGCCGCGGCATGGCGGGCGATCAATGCATCGAGATTGCCGTTGGCATCGAGACTCGCGTAACGCATTTGCGCGAGCGCCGGGGTGGCGGCGAGCGCAACCAGCATCGTTGTGAATGCGAGTTTGCGAATCATAGCGGCTCCAGAGTTGTGGGGAGAGTGCGGCTTTTCATGTGAAACTCAGGCAACTTTGTGACGCAACGGGGTTAATCCCCTACGGTTCCATCACGAATTGGTGCGATTCGCCGCTAGAATCCATATGCCGTGCCGCAATAATCCCAATCATTCTCATGAAAGCGCATGTTGGTCAGCTCGGCTTCGCGTCGGTTGTGGAGCAAAATTGATTGGCGGAGGCCCCCACCGGCCCCTGTCGCGGCATGTGAAATGTGTGTGTAGGCTCCCGGCGCAATCTCGGGGAGAGCACGATGAACACGCCACAGAACATGCTGGAGGACCGTCTGCGCGCGGTCGAGGATACGCTCGCGATCTACCAGCTTATCGCAAGTCATCCACCCGCGGCCGATACCGGTACCGACCGCTACTACCGGGATGCATTCGCTATCGATGGCGAGATCGATCTCGGCGGCGGCAAAGGCGCGGCCGGCAATGAGGCGATCGCGGCAATCGTGAAGACGCAGGAACATCAGGCCGCCATTGCCGGCGGCCTTTGCCATTTCGCCAGCCTTCCGCGCGTCGAGCTCAATGGCGACACCGCCGTCGCAACGTCGTATTTGCAGATCATCACGCCCGACCGGCAGGCGGCGCCGCGCGAAGTGTCCGGCCACGGCACGACAACAGGTTTTCGCATTCACCGCGCAGGCGCCAACCGCTGGGAGCTCAAACGCGGCAAGGACGGCTGGAAGGTGACGCGGCGCACGCTGCGTCCGCTTGACGGCAGCGACGATGCGCGGGCCTTGCTGCGCAAGGCCATTGCGCCTTAGGTTTTACCGAACGGAAAACAGGGAGTGCGTAATATGCCGAAGGCTTACTGGGTCGTGACTTATCGTTCGGTGAAGAGTCCTGAAGCTTGGAAGGCCTATGCCAAGCTCGCCGTGCCCGCGATTGAGGGTGCGGGTGGCCGCTTTCTCGCCCGCAGCAATCCGGCAAAAATCTATGAGGCCGGAATGAACGAACGCGTGGTGTTGGTCGAATTCGACAGCCTCGATAAGGCTGTCGCTTGCCACGACACTCCCGCCTACAAGGAAGCGCTCAAGGCGCTTGGCACCGGCAATGTCGAGCGCGATATGCGCGTGGTCGAAGGGGCCGCCTGAGATTCCTTACCACTCGGCGAAAGGATAGCGCTTGTGCGCGGCCGCGGCCTGGCGCTGCGCGTCGGCGATCACCTCGAAAAACGCGGTGAGGAACGCAATGAGGCGTCTGAAACCGACAACCGACAGCGGGATGGACGCAAAGAGAGGTAGAGCAGTCATTGAATCAGTTCTCCTTTGACATCCCTAGAAGCGCGGCGGCGTCGACAGGAAAAGGCGCTCGATCTCGCGCTCGGCTTCATCGGTAAATTTGCTGTTGTTGAGATAGCGCGCAATCTCGCGATCAGCCTGGCGCTGACGCGACAACATCAATGCATCGAAGAATCGCCGGAAAATTCCGGGACGAGTCGGTGCGGATGTGTCGGCAATAAAGTCCCGTTGTGCGGCGGTGTATGGGGCGTAAGCCATGGATCATCTCCCTTGTTGGGCTCGACGACTCCAAGGCGTTTCCCGTTTCTTATTGTTGTTGCACGCAACATAAGTGCAATCCGCCACCACCGCCACACTTGGCGGAACATACGTTCCATGCGCGTGACTCATGCGCGGTGTCGCGTGCATGTCGCATTTGCGTGCATTTGATTCCAAATGCGGCGCGCGTTGCCTATGACGACAGCAACACGGCGTTCTCGCCACATCTCTGCCGCAAAATCGCAAGCATTCGTTAAGGAATGAACAGCCGCGGATGTCTTCCCGCACGCGCGCCGCGCAGCTTTGTGACAACCCGATTGGCCATTGATCGTCCAGGCGCCAGACGAATCAAATCGAATCGAACGGCCTCAAGACGTACTAAAGTAGGCCGTCATTGCCGGCCTCACTTAACGTTCGGGCTGGAGGCAATGTTTGTCACGAACGCCGCGAGGGAGAATTGCCATGGTCGCCGTTCGAGAACCAATACTCACCCCGGTTGCGATTGCCGACCTGCGTCCGACCCAGATCACGGTGGGCATGCGAGAGGTCAAAGCCAAGCGCAAGCGATGGCGGGAAATAAATGACGAAAAAGGTTCGAAGTTTCTCGGCACTCATATGATCCCGGTCGTTCTCGGCCCCAAGAAACGCCATTACGTCATCGATCATCATCACCTGGCTCGCGCGCTCCACGAAGAGGGAGTGAATAAGGTGACAGTCACGGTGATTTCGAACCTCAGCATGCTCGAGAACGACACATTCTGGTTCGTGCTCGACAATCGCAACCTGATGCACCCCTTTGACGATGCCGGCCGCCGACGCCACCACAAGGATATTCCGAAATCGATCAGTGAATTGGTTGATGATCCATTCCGCTCGCTTGCCGGAGAACTCAGGCGGGCCGGCGGCTTCGCCAAGGATACGACGCCATTTAGCGAATTCTTATGGGCGGATTTTCTCCGCAACCGGATCAAGCGCAAGCTTGTCGAAAGCGATTTTGACCGCGCGCTGGAAACCGCGTTGAAGCTGGCCAAAAGTCAGGACGCGATATACCTGCCTGGATGGTGCGGCCCGGCCCCGGAGGACCCGACCTAGAAGCAAAGACTGGTCACGAACTTCCCGTTCTTGTCCTTGATCACGTAGGGACACTCCGCGCGTTTGAGCGCGGCCTTGGCGTCTTCATTGCCGAGCGCGGCGGCCTTCTCGTAGTACGCCTTGGCGGCGCTTGAATCCTGTGGGCCGCCCCGCCCGCTTTGCGAAAACGCGCCCATTCGTTCGAGTGCGCCAGGATGATTTTGCGCGGCCGCCTTTTCGAACAACGCCCGTGCTGCGGCATCGTCCTTCGGACCGCCGACGCCATCGGCCGTCATCAATCCCAGCTGATATTCCGCTTCCGCCGAATCCGCTTCCGCGGCCTTTGACAGCAAGGCACGCGCCTTGACGGGGTCCGACGGCGCTCCCCCGGATAGCGCCGCGAGGTTACTGACGCCGCGCGGGTTGCCAGCCTCGGCCGCACGCTCGAACAGTTTGCGCGCCTCGGCCGGATCCTTGGCCACGCCGGTGCCCGTTCCCAGCATCACTCCGAGTTCGACCATGGCCGACGTGCTGCCCTTGTCGGCTGCCTTGCGCCAGGCGCTCATCGCTTCCGGCATTTGCTTGTTGGCGGCATAGGCACGGCCGAGTTCGTAAAGCGCGCGGCGCGACGACGTTGAGGCAATTTTGCAGAACTTGATCGCTGTCGCGATATCCGATGGCGCGATTTCGGCAGTGCCTTTGACATCCGCCGGCTTATCCGGGTCGGCGGGATCGGCGGCGATCCGGTCGCAAAGCACGAGATCGGCAGATTGACCGAAAACCGGGGAATGAAACGAGGTGACGGCCAGCACCAGCAGAACGGTCCGGAAACTGCAGCCTACCGAGTCCGTGTCAGGCCGTTTCATGATGATCCCAGCACCCTGCTCACAAGGATTTTTCTCCGAGCCAATTTTAAAACCGCAGCGCCAGACCAGCAAGCGTTGCGATTGACCCGCAAGCCGCGCGAAGCAGCCCGCGCGCGGATCGGCTAACATTGTCACAATGAACCCACCCGCCTCGACCAGCGATTTCTATGGACGCCTTGCGGTCTTCCGCGATTTCACCCAGGTGGCCGATGAAGCGTGCTTCCGGCCGCTTCCAGGCGACTGGGTGGTCGGCGTTGCCGACGTGAAACAGTCCACCAAGGCGATCCGCGAAAACCGCTACAAGGCGGTGAACATGGCTGGCGCAGCGGTGATTGCCTCGGTCGCCAACGCGCTCAAGGGCCGGGACTTCCCCTTCGTCTTCGGCGGCGATGGCGCAAGCTTTGCGGTGCCGTCGGAAGATGCCGCGCTGGCGCGGCAGGCGCTGGCCGAGACAGCCACCTGGGTCACGGAAGACCTCGATCTCGCCTTGCGCGTCGGAATGGTTTCGGTGGCGGACATCCGCGCGCACGGGCGCGATGTTCGCGTTGCCCGCTACATGCCGTCGGACAACGTCAGCATTGCGATGTTCTCCGGCGGCGGCATGGCCTGGGCGGACGCGGCGATGAAGCGGGGCGAAATCGGGGTGCCTCAGGCTCCATCCGGATCGCATCCCGACCTGTCCGGCCTGTCTTGCCGTTATGAATTGATCCCGTCGCAACGCGGGCAGGTGTTGTCGCTCGTGGTCACACCGGGACCACGCGCCAGCCCCGACGATTTCCGCGCCGTGGTCGAGGCCGTCACCCGCATTGTTGAGAAAACGCCCGATGCCTCGCGTCCTCTTCCCGGACAAGGGCTGCGCCTCAAGTGGCCCCCGCAAGGCTATGACCTCGAGGCGCGCGCCTCCCGCCGCGCCGGTGAATCGGTCCGCGCCCGCAAGGCCAAGGTCCTGGCGATGACGCTGCTTTATTTTCTCATCATGCGCAGCGGTTTACGCATCGGCCGCTTCATCCCGGCGAAGTACACGCAGGAGCTGATCGAAAATTCCGACTTCCGCAAGTTCGACGATTCGCTGCGCATGGTCCTCGATTGCACGCCCGAACTGGCGGCCGAGATCGAGGACTACTTAAAAGAGGCGTCGGCCAGGGGCCTGGTTCGTTACGGCGTGCATCGGCAGGATGCGGCGATGATGACTTGCTTCACGCCGTCGCCGGTCAATCCTAACCACGTGCATTTTATTGACGGCGCGCAGGGCGGATACGCGCTTGCGGCTGCCGCGCTCAAGGAAGGTTAGCCTGTGACCCGGGCGCGCGCGGCGTTTTCCACCAGGGTTTTTCCCAGCGACCAGATCGCGCCGGGAACCCGGTGCGCATCTGAAATGACTGCCTCGAAGGACTGTTCGATCCAATCGCAGTCTTTATCCACAATGATAAGCGGCGGCAGGAGCTTGATCGTATGATTGCCGTGTCCCGCGACCTGAGACAGGATTTTATGCTCCTTGAGCAGCGGAATGACGATCAGCTGGCAAAAGAGTCCGCTGTTCGCGGTTTCGAGCAGATTCCAGGATGCCTTGAGAGCCAGCGAGCGCGGTGTGCCGAATTCGATACCGATCATCAGGCCTTTTCCGCGAACCTCTTTGACGAGTTCGTGACGTTTGATCATTGCCTCGAACGTCGCGCACAAACGCGCTCCGGTTCGTTCCGCGTTCTGTATCAGCCCTTCGGATTCGATCACCTCAAGCGTGGCAAGCCCGGCCGCCATGGCCAGATCGTTCTTCGCGAAGGTCGACCCGTGCACGACGGCGCGGTCCATGCGATCGAAAACCTTGTCGAAAATCCATTTGCGGGTCAGCACTGCGCCTACTGGAACCTGTCCGCCGGATAACGATTTGGCCAGCAGAACGATGTCGGGCTCGATGCCCCAATGTTCGCAAGCAAGGAAGCGGCCTGTTCGCCCCAGTCCGGTTTGCACCTCATCGGCGATAAACAATGTGCCGTGCTTGCGGCAGAGCTCAAGCGCCGACCGCAGATAGTCGTCGGAAGGAACGGTGACGCCTTTTCCCTGGATGGGCTCGACGATGAAGGCTGCGATCCTGTTCGAAGCCAGCGCTCGTTCGAGCGCGGCGATGTCATTGAACGGTACTTCGAAGCATTCGGGCAAAAGCGGGCCGAAGCCGGCGCGGAAAGTCTCGTCGCCGTTTACCGATAGCGAACCATAGGTCAGGCCATGAAACGCATGGTTACAGTACACAATCCCGCCGCGGCCGGTCGCGCCGCGGGCAAATTTCAGGGAAGCCTCGACCGCTTCGGTCCCTGAATTGGTAAAAAATGCTTTCTCCAAGTACGGCACGTAGCGCAGCAGTCGCTCCGCCAGAACTCCGGCAAGCGCGGACACGTCCATCTGAACGAGATTTGGAAAGTCGCTGTCGAGAACTTTTTTCAGGACATCGCGCACCACCGGGTGGTTGCGGCCGAGCGCGAATACACCCCACCCGCTGAGCAGATCGAGATACTGATTGCCTTCCCGATCGTAGAGATACTGGCCTTTGCCTCGCTGGTATGCGCGATCGAATCCGATCGTCTTCAACACGCGAACCATCTGTTCGTTGAGATGGCGGGTGTGGAGCGTGTAACGCTCGGCCTCTGCTTCAGCGAAGAGGTCCTCGATTTCGATACTCATAACCCCGGCTCCGCAGGCGATGGTATCTCCTGGACGCAGGTGTGTCATGCCGACCGGAAAATTTTGACCATTTGGGTTCTAAGCGTAGAATCTTCCCGAGGAAGTTCGTGATTCGGCCCAATAGTGTGCGTTTTTCAGCGGGTTGTGGCGTTGACCATCGCGGCAGCCTCTGTGATAAATGCCGCTGGCGGAGCGGGGTGGGATGTCGGAAAAAGAGGGCGTCGTTGCCGTTACCTGTCTACAGCTTGAGGCCGGCATCGCGCGCGGTCCTGGGGTATCGGTCATCTGCAATCAGAGTTTTGGGCTGCGCGCGGCTCTTGGCGCAGCGATTACGCGTGGCGCGACAGGCATTATCAGTTTTGGCATTGCCGGTGGGCTGGCACCCGATCTCGTGGCAGGCGATTGGGTCGTGGCGTCTGGCGTCAAAAACGGCAAAAAACTGATCGCCACCGATCGCGCATGGGCGCGAAGGCTTCTCCATATCCTGCCGAATGCCGTGCATGCGCACGTTGTCGGAGCCGACACCGTTGTCTCAGGCCCGAAGGAAAAGTTCAGGCTGCATGACGAGACCGGCGCCGTGGCCGTTGACATGGAGTCGCACATCGCGGCCGAAATCGCTGCCGAACATCACATTCCTTTCGCGGCCTGCCGGGTCATCATTGATGCCGCCCATAGAACGCTGCCGCATGCGGCGACGCTGGGGTTGCGGCCCGATGGCACGCCGGATCTAGGCGCGATCCTCGGCTCAGTGCGAATGTTCCCAGGCCAGATTCCGGATCTCGTTCGTACGGCCTTCGATCTCCAGATCGCGAAACACGCGCTCCGGTCGGGACGCCGGCAGCTCGGTGTCGGGCTGGGCTTTCCTTATTACAGCAGCTTCGAAACCGATCTGGACGTGGCGGAATCGTCGCCGAGCTTTATCGGATAGAGCGCATCGGCGATATGCCGCGCGCGGTTGCTGAGGGGCTGTCCGCTATCCGCCAGCCGACCCTGTCTGTCAGGCTTGCCTCACGGAACGAGATTTCCGGCTCATCGCATTGGCGGTCTGCCTTCGCACACGAGCGGAAGGACCATCGCTATTATGAGCTTCTCGAAGACACGCTGAAGGACGGCTTCAGATACGGCTACCTGGTCATCGAGAGTGATGATGGCATCCGCGCAATCCAGCCCTGTTTCCAGATCGATCAGGATCTCCTGGCGGGCCTCGGCGAACGCGTCAAAAAAATCGTCGCGGGCATGCGCCGTCTTCGGCCTCGTTTCATGTTCGCGCGGACGCTGATGGTGGGATGCGTCGCCGGCGAAGGTCATCTCGATGGCGATGCAGAATCCCAATTCGCGATTGCTGCGTCGCTCGCCCGGTCGCTCCCGCAATTAGCACGTCAATTGAACTGCGCGATGGTCGTTCTCAAGGAATTCCCCGCAAAATACCGTCCCCCGCTGCATTGCCTGCGTGATGCCGGATTTGCCATCGTGCCCAGCATGCCGATGACCACACTCGGCATCGACTATAGGGATTTCGACGACTACCTCTCCAGCATGCTCAGCCCACGCACGCGCGGAAAAGTCCGGCGCAAATTGCGCGCGGCCGAGCGGGCACAGCCGGCAATCACCATGAGTGTCGTGAACGATGTGACCCCGGTCATCGACAACATCTACCCGCTCTACGAAAGGGTCTACGAACGTTCCCCGCTTCAATTCGAGAAGCTCACCAAAGAATTTTTGTGCGAAATCGGGCGCCGGATGCCGGACAAGGTCCGGTTCTTCATCTGGCGCCAGGACAGCCAGGTCATCGCGTTCGGCCTGTGCATGGTACAGGGTGATATGTTCTCGCACGATTATGTCGGCTTTGATTACACCGTCGCGTTCGAGCTCAATCTCTATTATCGCGTGTTTCACGATGTCATCGCGTGGGCCATCGCCAATGGCTACAAGCGCTTCTACAGCGGCAGCCTCAACTACGATCCGAAATGGCATTTGCGGCAATCGCTCTACCCGGTCGATCTTTACGTGCGGCACACCTCCGGCCCTATCAACGGTGTGTTGAGACGGCTGCTTCCGTTGATGGAGCCGACGCGGTCGGACCCGATCCTTCCGAATTTCCACAACTACAGCGAGCTTTGGGAGTGAAAGCTTTCCGCGCGCATTGAGTCGTTTCGATGCATCCGGAACAAGAACTCGCAACCGCCGTTATCCTCCTGGCGGCATCATGCCGTTACGGGGAGAATGGAAATGGTAGCGAGTGCGGCATCCGGTGAAGCGGAGAGCCGACGGAGCGTTGTGCGCGCCAAAGCCAAGGATAAAGGAGTGGTAGACCTCGCTGGCGACGCCTTCAAAGAGGTCGCGATTCTGCTGCAAACCGAACTGCAGCTGCTGCGCGCGGAAATTTCCGAAAAGCTGACGTTTACGGCCCTGTCAGCCGCGCTGATCGGCGCCGGTGCGCTGCTTCTGATGGCCACGATCGTCCTGCTGCTGCAGGCGGCAATCGCTGGCCTGATCGCCTACGGCTTTTCCGTGCCGATTGCGATTCTCATCGTTGCCGTCGCCACCCTTCTGGTCGGGACGGGCCTCATCTGGTTCGGCGTCAACCGCTTGAGCCTGGACCGTCTCGCGCCGTCAAAAACCCTCGACCAACTGCAAAAAGATTCAACCATCGCAAACATGAGGTGAAACTATGGCATCGTCAGCACAACTGGAACGCAAGGCCGAACGGGCGCGCGAGCGTCTTTCGGACCGGATCGCCGATCTCCGCTATCACGTCTCTCCGTCGACCGTGGTGAGCGACCTGTTCGGCGTCAATCCCCGCACGTTGGGAGATGACATCCTGCCGCTACTGGCGAAACAGGCAAAACATAATCCGATCGCCTCCGCCCTTATCGCGGCGGGAGTCGGATGGCTGATCTTTTCCGAGGTGCGTGGCCCGCTCTCCAAGTTCGCCTTTGGTCCGGCGACCTCGCCGCGGGCGAAGCGCGGGCGGACAAAAAGACGCGGTGCCCGCAACGGCAAGGCAGCGGCCGCCGGCCGGAGAAAATAGCGCCGGCGGTCGTGCCCGTCAGCGCCAACGGTGGTGGAGCGCGTGCAATTCGGCGCGCGCTCGTGTCGAAGCATCAATCGCGCGCTTCGCGCCGATAAGGACGATTGCCGAAGGCCGACAGGGCAATGATCGTTCCGATCAGCAGGAAAACCATGATGAGCTTGGAGTTTTCAGCAATGAAAGCCGTCATGAGTCACTCTTCCCAAGGCCAACTCTTTCAATTTTCGGGCAGAAAGTAACAGTTGGCCTGCCGGACGAATGTGAGCTGCCTCACAAACGCTTCTGGCTGATTCAGTCAGCCTGTGGGGGTGAAGCGTTCCTCCCTCCTCTTCACCCCCGCCGGGCTTCTGGCGGGGTTTTTTTATTCCGGATATGGGGCTGCGACGCTGCCGCGACGGGCTCGCGAGGCTCGGGCCGTCAAGGCTCCCTGAGCCGCTCCGCGAAAAGCACCATGGTCTTGCGATAGACCTCGGAGCGATTCCACTCGCGCATCACCTGGAAATTCTCCGTGCCCTCGCCGAACGGCGCGCCCGCGCGCCAGCCATTGGTCTTCAGCAGATTGGCGGTGGAGGCGAGCACATCCGGCACGCTGTGGCGGAGATCGACGTGGCCGTTGCCGTCATAGTCGACGCCGTACTTGATGTAAGACGACGGCAGGAACTGCGTCTGCCCGATTTCGCCGGCGTAGGCGCCGATGAGATCGCGCAACGGCAGGTCGCCGCGCTGAAGGATTTTGAGCGCGGCGATGAGTTCGGTCTGAAACAGTTCGGAGCGGCGGCAATCATGCGCCAGCGTCGCGAGCGTACGCACCACCGGCAACTTGCCCATGTCACCGGTGCCGTTGTCGGTTTCCAGCGTCCAGATCGCCATGATCAATTCTTTTGGCACGCCGAATTGCTGCTGGATGCGCGCCAGCAGTTGTGCGTGTTTCTGCATCAGGCCTTTTGCACGCTTGATGCGGGCCGGAATGACGCGGGTGGATGCGTATTCCTCGAAGCTCTTGCTGTGGAACATGCCGCGTTGGCGGCGGTCGAACGAGAGCACGGCCTGGTCCTGCGTCACCCCAGCAAACGCGCTGGATATGACATCGCGCGAAATGCCCGCGGCGGCGGCCTCGCGTCCCATGGCGGACAGGAAGGTGTTGAAATCGCCGCCACATTGGGCGGCATGGGCCGGCGCGGCGAGGGCTAACGCGACAACCAGGGCTGCGAACGAACGTCCGAACATAGGCACACCCCACCACGTCCGCTCATTCCCGCGCAAGCGGGAATCCGGCTTTCACAAGCTGCTGCGCAGGCTAGGATTGGGCATCAAGACAGGGAGAAACAAATGCCCAAAGGCTACTGGATCACCACCTATCGCAAGATCAAGGACCCCGCCAAGCTTGCCGCCTACGCCAAGCTTGCCCCCGTTGCGCTGGCGCCCTTTGGCGTGCGCTATCTCTGCCGCGGCACCCCCGACGCGACCTACGAGGCCGGGCTGAAAGAGCGGCTGGTCGTCTCGGAATTTCCCAGTCTCGAAAAGGCGATCGCCGGACACGACAGTCCCGGCTATCAGGAAGCGCTGCGGGCGCTCGGCGATGGCGCCGTTCGCGACATCCGGATCATCAGCGGGCTGGAGTAAGGCCCAGCCCTGACGCTGCGCCGCTCCGCGTTATCCTGCGAGCTTGTCGAACTCTTCGATCGTGACCGCCGGCGCCGTGGTGAAAGCGATTCCAGTCGCTTTCGCTAGCGCCGTGGATGCCGCCATCGCGCGCGTATTATCCGGCAGTTCGGCAACCATCACGAGATCGACGCCGCCAAGCGTCGCGTAGGCGGCCTTGAGCTCACCGCCATGCTTCTTGATCAGCGCTTTCGCTTCATCCGATCGTCTGGCGCTGATGCCTTTGAGAGCCTCGACCGAATATTTCCCGAACAACAGGTAAGTGGCCATGACGACATCTCCGTTTTTTCAGGAGGAACGTGGCCATGAAATTATACACCCCATCACGCAGACGTGTAACGTCGTGTGAAGCTATTGTCCGGTTTCGTTCGTATATGAATGCAAAATCACTCTCGGGGAACTTGCGCCATGAAACGCCCTGCTCTTCTTATCGCCGCCGCCCTTGCGTTTGCGCCCTTCGCGGCAAACGCCGAACCCGCCGTCATAATCCCGCCGCCCGCGGCGGAGCAGCCTTTGCAGGACACCGGTCTCGAAACCGCGGTGCTTGCGGGCGGATGCTTCTGGGGCATCCAGGCCGTCTACCAGCACGTTAAGGGCGTCACCAATGCGGTGTCCGGCTATGCCGGCGGCGCCCAGAAAGACGCGCTCTACGAGACCGTGGGCTCAGGCCGCACCGGCCACGCCGAAAGCGTGAAGGTGACGTTCAACCCGCGCGAAGTGTCCTACGGCAAGATCCTGCAGATCTATTTCTCGGTCGCGCACGACCCGACACAGCTCAACCGTCAAGGCCCGGATTCCGGCCCGCAATATCGCTCGGAGATTTTCCCGCAGAGCGACACGCAGCAGAAGGTCGCGAAGGACTACATCGCGCAGCTCGACGCGGCCCACGTTTTCAAACGTCCGATCGTGACGAAAACCGACTCGATGAAGACGCCGTTTTTCACGGCAGAGGCCTATCACCAGGACTACGCGATCCAGCATCCCTATCAGCCCTACATCGTGTTCAACGATGCGCCTAAGGTCGAAAACTTGAAGAAGCTGTTCCCGGACGCCTGGCGCGACACACCGGTGACTGTGGCGGAGGCGAGTAAGGGGAATTGATGCGCTTCAAGCGGCGGGAAGCAGATAAATGAAACGGCGGGCTTGAGGCCCGCCGTTTTTATTTAGGTCATTGCGTAAGGTTCAATTGTCCAAAAAGCTCCTGAGCTTCCGGCTCCGGCTCGGATGCTTCAACTTCCTGAGCGCCTTTGCCTCGATCTGGCGGATACGTTCGCGGGTGACCGAGAACTGCTGGCCGACTTCCTCCAGCGTGTGGTCGGTGTTCATGCCGATGCCAAAGCGCATGCGCAGCACGCGCTCCTCGCGCGGGGTGAGCGAGGCAAGCACGCGGGTCGTGGTCTCGCGCAGGTTCGACTGGATCGCCGCGTCGATCGGCAGGATCGCGTTCTTGTCCTCGATGAAATCGCCGAGATGCGAATCCTCCTCGTCGCCGATGGGCGTCTCGAGCGAAAGCGGTTCCTTGGCGATCTTGAGGACCTTGCGCACCTTCTCCAGCGGCATTCCCAGTTTCTCGGCCAGCTCTTCCGGCGTCGGCTCGCGCCCGATCTCGTTCAGCATCTGTCTTGAAGTGCGCACGATCTTGTTGATCGTCTCGATCATGTGCACGGGGATACGGATGGTGCGCGCCTGGTCGGCGATCGAACGGGTGATCGCCTGCCGGATCCACCATGTCGCGTAGGTCGAGAACTTGTAACCGCGGCGGTATTCGAACTTGTCGACCGCTTTCATCAGGCCGATGTTGCCTTCCTGGATCAGGTCGAGGAATTGCAGGCCGCGGTTGGTGTATTTCTTGGCGATGGAAATGACGAGGCGCAGGTTCGCCTCCACCATTTCCTTCTTGGCCTGGCGCGCTTCGCGCTCGCCCTTTTGCACCATGTGCACGATCTTGCGGAATTCAGAGATCTCCACGCCGGTCTGCGCGGCAAGGTCGTGCACCAGCGAGCGGATCTCCTTGATGCGATCCTTTTCCTTGGCGACGAGGTTCTTCCAGCCCTTGGCCGAAAGCTTCGAGACACGGTTGAGCCAGCGCGGGTCGAGCTCGCCGCCCATGTATTGCTTGAGAAAATCCTCGCGGATGACGCCGTAGCTTTCGGCGAGCCGCATCAGGCGGCCCTCGTTGGAAACGAGGCGCTTGTTGATGTCGTAGAGCTGTTCGACAAGTGAATCGATGCGCGCCTGGTTGAGGCGCAGCGATTTCACCTCGGAGATGATCTCTTCCTTCAGTTTCTTGTACTTGCGCTCCTGCGCAGGCGACAGCGAGGAGTTCTTCAGGCGGAATTCGATATCCTGCTCCTGCAGGCGGCGCAGGCGCTTGAACGAATCGGCGATGGTGTCGAAAGTCTCGACTACCTTCGGCTTGAGCTCGGCCTCGATGGCGGCGAGCGAAAGCGAATTTTCCATATCGTCTTCGTCGTAGTCGCTCTCGGCCGCGGCTTCGCCCGGATCCTTCTCCTCGCCGCCCTCGCCGTCGCCGCTGGGCGGCGCCTTGAATGGCGTGGCACCAGGCGGCGCTGCCGGCGGCGCCGGTGTCTGCACGACCTGAAGATGCGGCGCGCCGGAAACGGGCGTGCCAACCGCGGGAATGATCGGCTTGCCGTCCGGGCCAATCACCGGCGGCTGCATTTGCTTGGCGTCCGGGCCGGCGTAGGTCGCTTCGAGATCGATGATATCGCGAAGAAAGACTTTTCCCTCGTTGAGCTCGTCGCGCCAGATGATGATGGCCTGGAAGGTCAGCGGGCTTTCGCACAGGCCGGCGATCATCGCTTCGCGGCCGGCCTCGATGCGCTTGGCAATCGCGATTTCGCCCTCGCGCGAGAGCAGCTCGACCGAACCCATTTCGCGCAGATACATGCGCACGGGATCGTCGGTGCGCTCGGACGGCTCTTTCTTCTCGGTTGTCGCCAGCGACTTGGTCTTTGCCTCGACAACTTCCGTGCCGGTATCATCATCGTCGTCGTCGGCTTCCTCGGACGCTTTTTCATCGGCGTCGGCTTCTTCGGTCTCGACGACGTTGATGCCCATTTCATTGAGCATCGCGTAGATGTCCTCGATCTGGTCGGAGGACACTTCGCCCGAGGGCATCACTTCGTTGATCTGGTCGATGGTGACATAGCCGCGCTTCTTGGCGGCCTTGATCATCTTCTTGACGCCGGCATCCGAGAGATCGAGAAGCGGCAGCGGCGTATCGGGCGCGCCTTCTTCCTTTTCCGGGGCTTCTTCTTTTTCTTTCGCCTGCGTCGCCTTGGACTTGCTCGCCATTCCGCCTCTCCTGGACCGTCCTGGCCGTCCCACGCCCGGTTCGCCGCGCCCTGTCGGCGCATGGCCAAAAAGGGCCGCGCCGGCGAGGCGCCGCCCCGAATCAGGTCGCTCAAGTGTCTTCGGAACCCGCTAAGCTCCGATTAACCTAATAAATACCGCGGGAATCGACCCTTATTCCCGCCGTCCCGGCCACTTCCCGATCGCCCTTCGCGGGGCGGCGGGTCCTGCTCATAAGCTACGAACGCCTCGACCGGAAGAGGCTCCGAAGCCCTCAATCAGGGCCTCGGTGCCTTCCACCCGGGACAGGCGGGCTTTGACGTCGCGCAACCGCAAATAATTGGCTTCGCTCGCGTCCTGGGCCAAGGCCTGCTCGGCGTCTTTGAGCTCCTTAGTTAGTGAATGCCATTGCCGATGCAAGGCGATTCCCCACTAAGCCGCAACCCTTTCGTACTTCGCTGGGCCTAGGGCCATCCGCTTAATTTCAGAGGCCTCCTCGGCCAGGGCTAAATCAGTGCCGATAACTGCCGCCTTTTGCGCCTGAAATTCGCGGACTAAATTCAGCAGCCTTTCGCTTACCTCTTCAAATCGAGCAGAATCTTCGGGCAACAGTCTCAATGCTTCAATTTCTGCTGCCATTTGTTCCAACCGCAGGATGCTGGCGAAATTGTCGACACACCGAGAGACGAAATCCAGCGGGGGGTCATGCCTCAAAATGGGGAACAGCAAGAGTAGGCGATGTCCCCACGCCTGATCTTGCCCTTGTTCACCGTGGATTTCTTGAAGCACGTCGTAAAACGATGGCTTCAGTTGATCGTAGATCAATTGAACGGAGACATCGCCTTGGGTGATCAACAAGTCATATAGAGCTCGGCGGAAATATTCTAACTTGTCGGAGAATTGGACCCGCTCGATAACTTCAAGCTTTTCCTCCAAAAGATCAGGATAGTGCACAAGCAGACCCAGAAGGACCTTTTGAATATTGTACTGTTTTTCGGGCAACGAGCTCCGCAACTCGGATTGGGCCAGGCCTTTCGATGAAAGGCCACGAGTCCTTCTTGCAGCTTCCCAAAAGAGGTTTGCTAGCTGTACGCGCGAGCGACGCATGTACGCCCTTTGCACCGTCTCGTCTTTGATGGAGCGGATAATTGTTTTAAATTTGACTTCGAGCGCGGCTTGGGAATCCGGACTGTCAAATTTTGATTTTCCGACTTCTCGATCCCATAGCAAGTCCCAAAGTAGAATTGACCCACTCAAGACAGATTTAAATGCGTCTATACCGCTATCCTGAATTAATTCGTCGGGGTCTTTACCACTGTGAAGCATTGCAAAACGAAAGGTTCGGCCCGCTTTTAATAGGGGAAGAATTCGATCGACCGACCTGTGTGCTGCTGCCATACCAGCACGATCAGCATCAAAGCAGACAATTGGCTCATCGGAGAGCCGCCACATCATGGCTATCTGCTCTTCCGTAAATGCCGTCCCCATACTTGCGACAACGCTTTTCATTCCGGCCTGATAAATTGCGATCGCGTCCATATAACCTTCAACGACAACAACCGTGCCATCATCATGAGCGGGCTGGCGAGCGCGGTGAAAATTGAAAACGATCGAGCTTTTATGAAAAAGTACTGTCTCTGGCGAATTTAGATATTTTGCTTGAGCGTCCGACGAGAGTGCTCGACCGCCAAACGCAATCACTCTTCCGCGCGCATCTTGGATTGGAATAATTAGTCGGTCGCGAAATCGGTCGTAAGGAACTGGAATATCATCGCCAGAAACCAGCAACCCTGTCGCGATCATGTCATCGGCTGAGATGCCCAAGGATCCAAGATGCTCTTTGAGTGCAAAGCGGCTTGATGGCGCGTAACCGATTCTAAATTCTCGAATCGTTTCAGGCGACAAGCCGCGCTTATTTGCGTAATCCTTGGCAGTTTTGCCAGAAGCGCTGGAAAATTGTTTCTCGAAAAACTTAGCGGCAAGCTCAATCACATCATAAAGTGATTTGCGCTTTTGCTCTGCCCCTTCCTCCTCGCGAGAGACTTTAGGAAGTGGAACTCCGGCCATACTAGCGAGACGCTCAACTGCCTCCGGAAAAGAAAGCCCTTCCGTTTCCATCAGAAATTTGAATTGATCTCCGGACTTTCCGCTCGAAAAATCGTGATAAAATCCTTTCTGGTCGTTGACGAAGAATGAGGGAGTTTTTTCTTTGTTAAATGGAGAAAGGCCTCGCCATTCCCGCCCTTGCTTCTTCAATGCAACGCGCATTCGCACTACTTCCGAAACCGGAAGGCGTGCTCTGATTTCATCTAAAAGGTCGTCTGAATAACGCATAACGAGCTTGCGGTCTTTGGTAGGCAAACGACCACCGTAGTCGGCGCGCCGCTAATGTGAATTTCCGAATCAGTATTGTACACTATTTGTTCTATAGAGTGTTAACACATTGATTCCACAAAAATTTTCGTCCAAATAAACCCAGACATTTCAAGCAGACGTGTTTTATCCCCGGAGTTTTCAACGCTGCCGCATTATTTTAGCCACTATGGCAAAACGTGCCGCTAGGCCGCCATCAGGGAGACGCCATGACCATATTATCCGCGCCGATACTCGCCTCGTTGCTGGGGCTTGCAGCCGTAGGGTTTTTCGTCGGCAGCGCCCAGGCGCAATCGCTCAAGCAGCAGGCGGTCGGCACCTGGACGCTCGTTTCGGTCAAGGTCGGCGATGGCGAGCCCTATGGACCGACCCCGCACGGTCTCATGTTCCTGGATGTCGGCGGTAGGTTCTCGGTCTCGATCGTGCGCGCCGGCATTCCGAGATTCGCGTCGAACAACCGCACGACCGGCACCGATGCGGAGAATGCCGCTGCGGTCCATGGCAGCCTGAATTATTTCGGCACCTACAGCGTCGACGAGACCGACAAGTCGATCACCGTGAAGATCGAAGCCAGTAACTATCCGAACTTCGAAGGCGTGAGCCAGAAACGCTCTCTCGCCGTCAATGGCAACGAAATGACGGTCACCAATGCCGCGCCGTCCGGCGGAGGCGGCGTGGCCACGCAGATCTGGAAGCGCGCCAGGTGAGTGTGAATACCTACGTTCTTATCCACGGCGCCTGGCACGGCGGTTGGTGCTGGCAGCGTGTCGCCGACCGGCTGAGGGCGCGCGGACACGCCGTGTTCACGCCGACGCTCACCGGCCTCGGCGAGCGGGCGCACCTCCTTCACCCCGACATCGATCTTTCGCTGCACGTCGCCGACGTCCTGGGCGCGATCGGATGCGAGCGGCTCAGCGACATCGTGCTGGTCGGGCATTCCTATGGGGGATGCGTCATCTCCGGCGTGGTCGAAGCGGTGCCGGATAAAATCCGTTCGATCGTCTTTCTCGACGCCTTCATTCCCAACAACGGTGAATCCTTGTTCGATGTCGTCCAGCCGACCGTGAAAGAGGTGATCCAGGGCGTGCTCGATCGCGCCGAAACGACAGTGCCCGTGCGCAATGCCGCGGCTTTCAAAGTCAACGAGAAGGACCGTGCCTGGGTTGATTCACTCGCCACGCCGCAGCCGGTCCGCGCGATGACGGAGAAAATAAAACTCACCGGCGCGCGCGAGCGGATCGCCGGGAAAATCTATATCCGCGCGGCGGGCTACCCGAACGTATCTTTCGACAAGGCCTATACGCGCGTGAAAGCCGATCGCAGCTGGCGCACCTACGAGGTGCCATGCGGCCACGACGTGATGATCGATGCGCCCGATCGTCTGACGGAAATCCTGCTCGAAGTGTGACCACACTGCGTGACGTGAAGCACGCGTTTGTCACCGTCGGGGCGACTGTGTCAAAGTCCTGCGTTATTGGATATGGGCCGCGCTTGCATGCCGATCCTGACCGCCAATCTGTTCCTCACCGCAACGCCGCTGTGGATTGCCGCAGTCATCCTCCTCGTCCCGACGACGATTTTTGCAATGTGCGGACCCGTTATCGTTCGCCGCTACGTCGCGCTCGATCGCTTGAAAGCCAACAACGAAGTGGCCGGCTTTAAATTTGCGGCCGTCGCCGTGATCTATGCGGTGCTGCTTGCTTTCGCGATTGTCGTCGTATGGGAGCGGTTCAATCAGGCCGATAATGATGTCGCCGCCGAGGCGGCTGCGGCTGCGACTGTCTTTCGACTGACGCAGGGTCTGGACGCGCCGCACGCGGCTGCGATCCGCAAAACGACGACCGACTATTTGAATAACGCGGTCGCAAAGGACTGGCCGGCGATGGACCGCGGGACGTGGAGCATCGACGTTACAGATTCGCTGAGCGCGATTTACACCGCGGTGCTTAAATTTCACACGTTCGATGCGTTTGAGGCCCTGATCGTGGCCGAAATCCTGCGCGACGTCGACCGCATCAGCGAAATGCGCCGTCAGAGACTGGTGGCCGCAAGCGGCATTGTGCCCGGTATCATCTGGGTAGTGCTGTTCACCGGCGCATTCGTCACCATAGGATTCACGTTCTTTTTCGGCACCTCCAATTTGCGCGCGCAGTCCGTGATGTCGGGTGCGCTTTCAATCCTGATCTTCCTGGGCCTTTTTACCATTATCGCCATCGACCACCCATTTGCCGGTGCGGTGAAGGTCGGCCCCCAGGCCTTGATCGCTGTGATCAATGATTTCGGCGAGAAGGCACCGCGTTAAAAGCCGACCGCTACTGCGGCTCCAGCCCCGAGAGCTTTACGATCTCTCTCGCAGCGTCGCGGTCGATTTTGATTTCATCGGCAAACTGCTCCGGCGTGTTGATCGCGGGCACCTGGCCGCGGCTGATGATGTATTTGTCGCGGAATTCGGTATCGCTGACTATGCGTGCGACCTCGCGCGCAATCTTGTCGACGATCGGTTTCGGCGTGGCGGGTGGCGCGAACAGACCGTACCAGGTCTGCGAGGGCGCGCCTTTGTAGCCAAGATCGGCCAGCGTCGGCACGTTCGGCAAAAGCGGCGTGCGGATGTTATTGACCAAGGCCAGCGCCGTCATCTTGCCGGCACTGATTTGCGAGATGACATTGCCAAGCCCGATCAGACCGATCGGCGTCGAGCCCCCGAGAATGGCATTGGTCGCCTCGCCGCCGCCTTTGAAGGGCACGCGCACCCAGTCGCCGCCTTTCTCCTGCCTGAGGCTGTCCATATAGACGACGCAGGGGATCGAGGCAGTGAGATATGACAGCGTGCCGGGCTTTCGTTTCGACACCGCGATCAGCTCGTCCACCGACTTCGCCCCGAGATCGGAATTGATCACCAGCACCTGGATCAGGTGAAACAGATTGATGACGGGCGTGAGCTTTTCAGGATCGAACGGCAGATTTTTAAAAAGGAACTGGTTGTAGATCATTGGATCGGCATTGATGATGCAGATCGTGTAGCCGTCCGGCTGCGCATCCTGGCAGGCCCGCGCGCCGATGTTGCCGGCGCCGCCGGGGCGGTTCTCGATGATGAGCGGCTGGCCGAGGCTCTTGTGCAGCTCCTCACCAAGCACGCGCATGAAGATATCGCTGATGCCGCCGGCACTCGAGGTGGTGAGCACGTGGATCGGGCGGCTTGGATAGTCCTGGGCGAGAGCGGGTATGGCTAGAGCCGAAAAAAATGCCGCCGCCAAAATTGCGATACGAGTCATTGCTTACTCCGCGAGATCTTTTTTCCGTTCGTTGCGTTCATCGTCATGGCCGGCACAAGCCCGGCCATGACCTTTCAAGTCAACCTCGCCTTCACCATCCCGCTTGCCTTGGCCATATCCATCTGGCCGGCATATTTACCGCGCAAGACACCGATCACCTTCCCCATGTCTTTCATGCCGGCGGCACCGGTCTCCTTTACCGCTGCTTCGATCGCGGCCTTCATGTCGTCGTCAGACATTTGCTTGGGCAAATAAGCGGAGATAATGGCGATCTCCTCCTGCTCCTGCTTCACGAGGTCGGCGCGGCCGCCCTTCTGGTAAAGCTCCACCGATTCCTGACGCTGCTTGATCATTTTTTGCAAAAGACCGAGCACTTCGGCATCGCCGAGCGGCGGTTTGCTGGCGCCGCGCGCCTCGATATCTGCATTCTTGAGCGAGGAGTTGACCATACGCAGGGTAGAAACCGCCCGCTCATTTTTGGCCTTCATCGCCTCGGTCAAAGCCTTGTTAATGTCGTCGCGCAGCACGGGGGAGCCCCTTTCTCAGTACCTTTATATCTGCCTGGGGGCGGCCGTCGGCGGCCCCTTGCCTCGCACACTATAATACGCAACTAAGTGGCCATGACCCAGACGAAAGCCGCTCCAGCCGGGACTTCCGGCGAGGCTTGGGCTGAGCCCAAGCCGACAGCGCTTTTGGTACTGGCCGATGGAACCGTCCTCGAGGGCTTCGGGCTCGGCGCGACCGGACATGCGGTCGGCGAGGTCTGCTTCAACACTGCGATGACGGGCTACGAGGAAATCCTCACCGACCCCTCCTATGCCGGGCAGATCATTACTTTCACTTTCCCGCATATAGGAAATGTCGGCACCAACGAAGACGACATCGAGACCGTCAATATGGCCGCCACGCCGGGTGCGCGCGGTGTCATTCTGCACAGCGCGATCACCGCGCCGTCGAATTATCGGGCAACCCGCAATCTTGGCGACTGGCTCAAGGCCCGCGGCATCATCGGGCTGGCCGGTATCGATACACGTGCGCTCACCGCGCTGATCCGCGTCCACGGCATGCCGAACGCAGTGATCGCGCACTCACCCAACGGCAAGTTTGATCTCGCCGCGCTCAAGAAGGAGGCGAAGGAATGGCCCGGCCTCGTCGGCATGGATCTTGTTCCGATGGTGACGAGCGGTCAGCGCTTCACATGGGACGAGACGCCGTGGGCATGGGACAAGGGCTATGCGCGCCAGACCAATCCGCAATTTCACGTGGTCGCGGTCGATTACGGCATCAAGCGTAACATTCTGCGCCTTCTGGCCGGCTCCGGCTGCAAGGTGACGGTGGTTCCGGCCACGACATCGGCCGAAGACATCATGGCACTTAAGCCTGACGGAGTCTTTCTGTCGAACGGGCCCGGCGATCCGGCGGCCACCGGCGAGTATGCGGTTCCTGTCATCAAGAAGCTGATCGACTCAGGCACGCCGACATTCGGCATTTGCCTCGGCCACCAGATGCTTGGCATCGCGGTCGGTGGCAAAACGATGAAGATGCATCAGGGCCACCATGGCGCCAATCATCCGGTAAAGGATCTCACCACCGGCAAGGTCGAGATCACGTCGATGAACCACGGTTTCGCGGTGGACAAGGAAACCTTGCCAAAAAATGTCGAACAAACGCATCTGTCGTTATTCGACGGCTCAAATTGCGGCATCGCGCTGAAAGACAAACCGGTGTTTTCGGTGCAGTACCATCCCGAAGCATCACCCGGCCCGCGCGACAGTCACTATCTGTTTACGCGCTTCGTCGAGATGATGCGGCAGGCAAAGCGCAAGATTGCCTAACATTCCCATCTGATCGGGCACGCAACCGCGCGGGCCGAGGCTGGTTGTATCGGAATGACATCTCCAAAGCCTCTCACTGTCATGTTCAAGGACGACGGCAAGGTGCCGAACAATCCGGTACTGCCAGCACTCATTTACAAAGGCGCCATCGACCCCGGCAGCGACGCGGCCAGCGCCATCGAAAAACTTTTTTCCGTCCACGGCTGGGGCCACGGCCAATGGCGCGACGGTATCTATCCCTTCGTGCACTATCACGCGATGATTCATGAATCGCTGGGCATCGCGCGCGGCCACGCCAAAGTCCAGCTGGGTGGGCATACCGGTGAAATTTTCGAACTCGGGGCCGGCGATGTCGTCGTGTTGCCGGCAGGAACCGGGCATCAGAAGCTTTCCGGAAGTGACGATTTTCTTGTCGTCGGCGCCTATCCGCCGGATGGCACATATAATCTCTGCCGTGGCGATAATCCGGCGGAGCGCAGCAAAGCGCTGACGACGATCCCGAAGGTGCCGGTGCCGGAAAACGATCCTGTGCTGGGCAAGGATGGGCCCCTGCCGCGTCTCTGGCGCCGCTAGCGCATCGCCGCAACGCGCGATAGAAGCCACCCATGAGCGACTGGATCGATTTCTACGATTTCAAGCACTCAGTCATCTATGTGAATGCGCGCCATCGCGACGTGCATTACCGCACCATCGCCGAAGATATCCGCGCCTATGTGCCGTCACAAAAGGCGCAAGTGCTCGACTATGGTTGTGGCGAGGCGACCTCAGCCGATTTGATCGCGGCGGCTTGCGCGAAACTGACCCTGGCGGAGGCTGCGCCCAATGTGCGCGCTTCGCTCACGATGCGCTACGCCAATCATCCGAAGATCGCGGTTGTCACTGCGGAGCGGGTGGCAGCGCTTCCCGAAGCTTCATTCGATCTCATCGTCATGCATTCGGTCGCACAATATCTGGGCACAACCGAACTCGACCGGCTGCTCACGATGTTCCGCACACTGCTCAAGCCGGGCGGGCTCTTCATTATCGGCGATATCGTGCCGCCGCGCCTTGGAGCGCCGGCGGCGGCACTTGCGTTACTGCGTTTCGGTGCGGCCAATGGTTTCTTCTGGGCGGCGGCATTTGGGCTGGTGCGCATCTCAGTCTCGGATTATCTACGGCTCAAAAAGACAGTCGGATTGTCGCACTACACGGAAGTCGCGATGCTCGAGAAGCTCAAGCGAGCGGGCTTCACGCCCCAACGCGCGCCGCGCAATATCGGCCATAATCAGGGCCGCATGACCTTCCTCGCACGCACGACGTAAGCTTTTCGTCCACCGCTTATGCGCTCATGACCCTTCCCTGCCCGCCGATTCTGGTCTAAGCACCACTCGCGCGGGGCCAGCCCCGCAGGGGCAAGGAGGACGCGCGACAAGCGCGCCCTTTTTTTGTGCCCGGAATTCTCAAGCGGATGCCCAAACGAACTGACATCAAATCGATCCTGATCATCGGCGCCGGGCCGATCGTGATCGGCCAGGCTTGCGAGTTCGACTATTCCGGCACGCAGGCCTGCAAGGCGCTGAAAGACGAGGGCTATCGCATCGTCCTGGTGAATTCCAATCCGGCGACGATCATGACCGACCCGGATCTCGCCGATGCCACATATATCGAGCCGATCACGCCGGAGATCGTCGCAAAGATCATCGAGCGCGAGCGGCCGGATGCTCTGCTGCCGACCATGGGCGGGCAGACCGCGCTGAATTGCGCACTGAGCCTGCGCAAGATGGGGGTGCTGGAAAAGTTCAACGTCAAGATGATCGGCGCTACCGCGGACGCCATCGACAAGGCGGAAGACCGCGAATTGTTTCGCGAAGCCATGACTCGGATCGGACTGCCGACGCCACGCTCGCATCAGATCAAGACCCTGCCGCAGGCGCTCGAAGCGCTCGAAGATATCGGGCTGCCCGCGATCATTCGTCCGTCCTTCACGCTGGGCGGTACCGGCGGCGGCATCGCCTACAACAAGGCCGAGTTCATCGAGATCGTCGAACGCGGCATCGACGCCTCGCCCACCAACGAAGTGCTGATCGAGGAGTCGGTTCTGGGCTGGAAAGAGTTCGAGATGGAGGTGGTGCGCGACAAGAAAGACAACTGCATCATCATCTGCTCCATCGAGAACGTCGATCCGATGGGCGTGCACACGGGCGACTCGATCACGATTGCGCCAGCGCTGACGCTGACGGACAAGGAATACCAGATCCTGCGCGATGCCTCGATCGCGGTGCTGCGTGAAATCGGCGTCGAGACCGGCGGATCGAACGTGCAGTTCGCCGTCAATCCGGCTGATGGCCGGCTCGTGGTCATCGAGATGAATCCGCGCGTGTCGCGCTCGTCCGCGCTGGCCTCCAAGGCCACCGGCTTTCCGATCGCCAAAGTCGCAGCCAAGCTCGCGGTCGGCTATACGCTCGACGAGATCGCCAATGATATCACCGGTGGCGCGACTCCGGCGTCGTTCGAGCCGACTATCGACTACGTCGTTACCAAAATCCCCCGTTTTGCCTTCGAGAAATTCCCGGGTGCATCGCCGGTGCTCACCACCTCGATGAAATCGGTGGGCGAAGCAATGGCGATCGGACGCACGTTTCAGGAAAGTTTGCAGAAAGCGCTGCGCTCGCTGGAAACGGGTTTGACCGGCCTCGACGAAATGACGATCGAAGGCTTCGACGCCGCCAAGGGTATAGACGACACCGACAACAAAGCCGCGATCCGCGCTGCGCTTGGTACTCCGACGCCGGATCGTCTGCTCAAGGTCGCGCAGGCCATGCGACTTGGCGCAACCGATGAGCTCATTCACAACGCGTGCCGCATCGATCCCTGGTTCCTTGCGGAGATCCGCGGATTGGTGGAGATGGAAGCCGAAATCAGGGCCAAGGGCTTGCCGACAACGACCGGCCCGTTCCGCCGTCTCAAGGCTATGGGTTTCTCCGACAAGCGCCTGGCGAAGTTGACCGATTCCGACGTGGACACCGTTACGGCCCGACGCCGCAAGCTCGGCGTGCGGCCGGTGTTCAAACGCATCGATACCTGCGCCGCCGAATTCGCTTCGCCCACGGCCTACATGTATTCGACCTACGCGACGCCATTCGCCGGAACCGTGGCAGATGAGGCGGTGCCCTCGGACAAGAAGAAAGTCATCATTCTCGGCGGCGGGCCAAACCGGATCGGCCAAGGCATCGAATTCGACTATTGCTGCTGCCACGCGGCCTTCGCGCTGAAGGAGGTCGGCTTCGAGACCATCATGATCAACTGCAATCCGGAAACTGTGTCGACCGACTATGATACCTCCGACCGGCTTTATTTCGAACCGCTCACGCCGGAAGATGTGCTGGAGATCATCGACACCGAGCGCTCGAGCGGCACGCTGCACGGCGTGATCGTGCAATTCGGTGGCCAGACGCCGCTCAAGCTCGCCGAGCCTCTGGAAAAAGCGAAAGTCCCGATCCTCGGTACCTCGCCCGACGCGATCGACCTTGCAGAGGATCGCGACCGCTTCAAGAAGCTGCTCGACAAGCTCAAACTGCGTCAGCCCCAGAACGGCATTGCCACGTCGCCGAACGCCGCGCGCGCGATCGCCGAAGAAATCGGCTACCCCGTCGTGATCCGCCCGTCTTATGTGTTGGGCGGGCGCGCCATGGAAATCGTGCGCGATGGCGCGCAGCTTGATCGCTACGTGGCACGGCTTGCCGGCGATCTTGACCGTCCGAGCGAGTTGGCAGTCTCAAAGAAAAGCCCGCTCCTGATCGATCGCTATCTGTCCGATGCCACCGAAGTCGACGTCGATTGCCTTGCCGACGGCAAGGACACATTCATCGCGGGCATCATGGAGCATATCGAGGAAGCCGGCATCCACTCCGGCGATTCGGCCTGCGCGCTGCCGCCACACTCACTGAGTGAAAACACCATCGCCGAACTCGAGCGGCAGACCCGCGCGCTCGCGCTCGCGCTCGATGTCGGCGGCCTGATGAATGTGCAATACGCCATCAAGGACGGCGATATTTATGTGCTCGAGGTCAATCCGCGCGCATCGCGCACGGTGCCCTTCGTCGCAAAGGTCATCGGTCTCCCTGTCGCGAAGATCGCCGCCCGGATCATGGCTGGCGAAAAGCTCCAGACCTTCAATCTGACGGCGACCCGTCCCAGGCATCGCGCGGTGAAGGAGGCGGTCTTCCCCTTCGCGCGCTTCCCCGGCGTCGACACCGTGCTCGGTCCCGAGATGAAATCGACCGGCGAAGTCATGGGGATCGATGGCTCTTTCGAGATTGCCTTCGCCAAGAGCCAGATCGGCGGCGGAACCAACTTGCCGCGGAATGGAACCGTGTTCGTGTCGGTCAAAGATGCCGACAAAGCGCGCATTTTACCGGCTGTGCGGCTCCTGGCGTCGCTGGGCTTCAAGACAATCGCGACCTCGGGAACCCAGAGGTATCTGGCGGAACAAGGGGTAGAAGCGGCCAAGATCAACAAGGTGCTGGAAGGCCGGCCCCATATCGTGGATGCCATCAAAAATGGCGGTGTCCAGCTGGTTTTTAATACCACCGAGGGCGCCGCAGCATTAGCCGACAGCCGTTCCCTGCGCCATGCCGCCCTCTTGCATAAAGTGCCGTACTACACCACTCTTTCGGGGGCTGTCGCCGCGGCGCAAGGAATCAAGGCCTATCTCGAGGGCGACCTCGAGGTGCACGCGCTGCAAAGCTACTTCAGCGGACGGGGCTGAGGCCTTTGGGCCGACAAGGACCCGGGCGGCGGCACGAGTAAGGCCGGGAAATCGCGTGGTCGCGGCATCAGGTGAGGCTGGCCGCGACAGGACTTTTTTGACCGGCCCTCGCTCACATGACTCCGGTTTCGCGGGTGACCGTGGCCGGAGTCGTATTACGAGTCGATTTGACGGGATTACAAAGGTGAAAGGGGCTTGGCGGCGCTGAAAGTTGTTCACGTTGTTTCGGGCGTCCGCCAGGAGGAGATGAGACGATGGAAAAAATTCCAATGACCGCCGCCGGCTATGCCGCGCTCGAGGCCGAGCTCAAGCATTGTCAGCAGGTCGAACGCCCCCGCATCATTCAACAGATCACCGATGCGCGCACGCACGGCGATCTGTCGGAGAACGCCGAGTATCATGCCGCCAAAGAGTCCCAATCGCTTAATGAAGGCCGCATCGCTGAGCTTGAGGACAAGCTCGCGCGCGCCGATGTCATCGATGTTTCCAAGCTGTCGGGTGAGTCGATCAAATTCGGTGCGACCGTCACCCTGGTCGACGAAGATACCGACGAGAAACGGGTCTGGCAGATCGTTGGCGAACCGGAAGCTGATGCCAAGAAAGGCCGAATTTCGGTGACGTCTCCGCTCGCCAAGGCGCTGATCGGCAAGACCAAAGGTGCCTCGGTCGAGGTCAACACCCCCGGCGGCGCCAAGGCCTACGAGATCAAAAAAGTCGAGTGGCGGTAATCCTGATCGCGCGACGCGCCTCCCCTTCGAATTGTAATGGCCGAGCTTGTCCCCGCCATTGTCATTTCCGGGGCGGCTTAGGGCGCGAAACCGGAAATGGCTAATTCTCCATCGGCACCATGGCCGCGTCCTTGGAATTGCGCAGCGTCAGCGAAGTCTTCACGTTGCGCACATTTGGCGCCGCCGTAAGTTTTTCGACAAAGGCCTGAAAGGTTTTCAGGTCGGGTGCCACACATTTGAGCACGAAGTCGATTTCGCCAGAGAGCATCCAGCACTCGCGCACCAAGGGCTGGGCGCGCACGAACTCCTCGAATGCGACAAGGTCCGCCTCAGCTTGGCTTGCCAGATGCACCATCGCGAACACTGCGACTTCGTAGCCGAGCTTTTTCTCGTCGAGCAGCGCGCGGTAGCCCTTGATGTAACCGGCCTCCTCCAGCGCGCGCACACGGCGCAAGCATGGCGGCGCCGAAATCCCGACCCGGCTGGCCAGCTCCACGTTCGTGATGCGGCCGTCATCCTGAAGCTCTTTGAGGATCTTGCGGTCGATTGCGTCGAGGCGTGCTGGCACTGGTGATACCTTTGCAACGGGCCGAACTGGCAAACATTCATACTGCGAAATAATATTTCGCGAAACAATATTGCGTGCTCCTGCGATCGTGATCGCGGGATAGGGCAAGTCTGTGGGTCCTGCGGGTTGCGTATCTTGCATAGCTCGGCCGGAAGCCATACATCGTGCGGGGCAAAAGAGCCGGTCAGTGTCCGGCCGCCGGGGCGATATGCGCCCGACTGACGCCCATCCAGGGGGGCGTAGACCATGGCTAAGACAACCCACGCCAAAGTCGCGATCGTCGGCTCGGGGCCGGCGGGTTACACGGCTGCCATCTACGCGGCGCGGGCTATGCTCGAACCGATCCTGATTCAGGGCATCCAGCCCGGTGGCCAGCTCACGATCACTACCGACGTTGAGAATTATCCGGGCTTTGCCGACGTCATCCAGGGGCCATGGCTTATGGAGCAGATGCAGGCCCAAGCCGAACATGTCGGCACCCGCATCGTTACCGATCATGTGAACAAGGTGGAACTGGCACAGCGGCCGTTCCGGCTGACTTGCGATTCCGGCGATATCTATCTCGCCGACGCCCTGATCATTGCCACGGGCGCACAAGCGCGTTGGCTCGATCTGCCCTCCGAACAGAAGTTCAAGGGTTACGGCGTTTCGGCGTGCGCGACCTGTGACGGCTTCTTCTACCGCAACAAGGAAGTGATTGTGATTGGTGGCGGCAATACCGCTGTCGAAGAGGCGCTGTTCCTGACCAATTTTGCCTCGAAAGTCACCGTGGTTCACCGGCGCGACGCTTTCCGTGCCGAAAAAATATTGCAGGACAGGTTGTTCAAGCATCCGAAGATCGAAGTGATCTGGGATAACGTGCTCGACGATGTCATCGGCGGTGACAATCCGCTGAAGGTGAGTGGCGTGCGGCTCAAGAGCGCAAAGACGGGCGCCGTCACGGAACGGCGGGTCGACGGGGTATTCATCGCAATCGGCCATCAACCGGCGTCCGAGCTGTTCGCCGGGCAGGTCCAGATGAAGCCATCCGGATACATCGTCACCTCCGGCAATTCCACTGCCACCTCGGTGCCCGGCGTTTTCGCGGCCGGCGACGTCACCGATGATATTTACCGACAGGCGGTCACCGCTGCCGGACAGGGCTGCATGGCTGCACTCGAAGCGGAAAAATTCCTCGCTGCGCACGACCACCAGCGTGCGGCGGCAGAATAAACAATGGCCACCCCCAACAACTCGATGGACTGGGACAAGCTGAAGGTGTTTCACGCCGCGGCAGAGGCGGGATCGTTTACCCACGCCGGCGAGCGGCTCGGGCTGTCACAATCAGCAGTGTCCCGGCAGGTTTCAGCCCTCGAAAGCGAGCTGTCGGTCTCGCTGTTTCACCGCCATGCGCGCGGCCTGATCCTCACCGAGCAGGGCGAATTGCTCTACCGCACGGCGCATGAAGTCTTTATGAAGCTGGAGGCGGCGCGCACCAAGCTGACCGACAGCCGCGAGCGGCCGAACGGCGAACTCAAGGTCCAGACCACACCGGGCATTGGCGTGCATTGGCTCACGCCTAGACTTGGCGAATTCCTAGATCTTTACCCGGACATCCACATCACGCTGATCACGAGCGATGAGGAGCTGGATCTGGCGATGCGCGAGGCCGATGTCGCCATCCGTCTGCGGCAGCCGACTCAGCCTGATCTGATCCAGCGCAAGCTGTTTTCCGTGCATTTCCATGCTTATGCCTCACCCGATTATCTCAAGCGTTTCGGTACGCCACGGGCGCACGAAGAGCTCGACAAGCATCGCATTGTTCTTCTCGGCGGCGGCGCCGTGCCGGCACATCTGCAGAATCGGCGCTGGCTTCTGGAAATCGGCCGCGACGGCAAAGATCCGCGCACGCCGCATCTGACTGTGAATAACGTGCTTGGCGTTTTACGCGCATGCCAGCGCGGGCTCGGTATCGCCGTACTGCCGGACTATCTGGTGGAGGAGAATGGCGGCTTGGTGCAGCTGTTCGGAGAGGCCGATACGCTCGCGCTCGACGCCTATTTTGTTTATCCGGAAGAACTCAAGTCGGTTGCGCGCATCCAGGTCTTCCGCGACTTTCTGGTCGCCAACGCCCAACGCTGGCACTTTTGATTGGCCCATTGCGCATGGCAGTCATGCGGCGATCGCCGTTGCCGTCATTGTACCTGCTTCGCATACTTGGTGTTCGCTGTTTCGCCGGATTGATATCCTCCCAGAATCGCCGGCGGGCAGCATGTTCCCCTCTGGAAGAATTGCCGGCCCCCACGCCGGCAATAACTGAAACCGGGCCCCACATGGGGCCCGGTTTTTTTATTGGCATCGGGCGAATCGCAATCAGCGAAAGCGGGCAATGTAATAGGCGAGATCGGCGATTTGTGCGTCATTGACGGGCGCAAGCACCGAGGCCATTACACCGTCGTAGCCGTGCCGGACATTGTCCCGATATTCGCGCAATGTTTTCGCCAGAAAGTCCTCCCGCTGATTGGCGATATGCGGAATGTTCTCGCGGCCGCTCAGATCAAGATTGTGGCAGCTATTGCAACGATGCTGACTTATCAGCGTCCGACCAGCCTGCATGCGTGCCTGGTCCGGAGCATCTGGCGGCAGTGGCGGAGGCGGCAGCTTGGAAAGAAAATCGGAAAAAGTGCGGAGGTCGTCGTCGGTAAAACCCTTCGTCATCTCGGACATGACCTGAATCATCTGATCGTCTTTCAGGAACAGGGAAGAGCGCTGATTTTCTCGAAACAGGTAAAGTTGGATCAGCAGGTAGGGCGCCGGTTGACCGCCTAGCGATGGCACGACCGGATGTTCTGAATAGCCCTTCTCGCCGTGGCATGCGAGGCAGGGTGCCACACGCTCTTTGAATGTTTCAGCCAGTAGCGACTGGCTAAGAGCGCAAAAAAATACTGCCGCGGCGACTGTGCAGCGTCTTAGGATTACGATCGACATGATCTCGCTTCAATAACGAAAAACGGCCGGGGATGAGGAAGCCCCGGCCGCACAATCGTGTTACCGGTGGGCGATCCTCGCCTTGCCGTAGGTGATGCGATAGATCGCACCATTCCAGTCGTCGGACAGCAGCATCGATCCATCTTTCATGATTTCCATGTCCACCGGACGGCCGATGTATTTATTGTCGACGAGGAACCCGGTGATGAATGGCTCGATTGACTTTACGGTACCGTCTTTGTTGAGGAAAATCGCGACGACATCGCCGCCGAACTTGTTAGTCCGGTTCCACGAGCCGTGGCGGGCAAGGAAGATGGCGTTCCTGTATTTCTTCGGGAACATGTCGCCGGTGTAGAAGCGCATTCCCAAGCCTGCCGAGTGCGGACCGGTCAGCGCGATCGGCGCGGTGAACTCACGGCAGCTGTGGCCCCAACCAAATTCCGGATCGAGCATGTTGCCCTGATAGCAATAGGGCGCGCCAAAATGCTCCCCAACTTTCGTTACGCGATTGAGCTCGTCCTGCGGGACATCCTCGGACAGCCAGTCGCGCCCGTTGTCGGAGAAGTAGAGTTGCTTGTTCAGCGGATTCCAATCAAAGCCGACCGTATTGCGCACACCCTTGGCGACGATTTCGGCACCAGTTCCGTCGAGATTGATGCGCCGAATTTGGCCATGATCCTTGTCATGCAACACGTTGTTACCCGGTTGTCCGATCGGAACGTAGAGCTTGTTGTCAGGACCGATGGCGATGAATTTCCAGCCGTGCGCCTCATCCTTCGGCAAATCCGTATAAATCACCGTCGGCTTCGAAGGCTTGTCGAGATTGGCCTCGACATTGTCAATTTTGGAGATCTGCGACAACTCGGCGATGTAGAGCGTGCCGTTGTGATAGGCGAGCCCGTTTGGGCGGTAGAGTCCCTCGGCGATCGTCTTGATCTCTGTCTTGCCATCCTTCTTCACGATAGCCGTGACCTTGTTGCCGAAGCGGGTGCCAACAAACACGGTGCCTTTGTCACCGATGCGCAGCGACCGCGTGTTGGCGATGCCGCTGGCATAAACCTCGATGTTGAAACCGGGCGGCAGCTTAAGCTGGGCAGTTGGCAGCTTGTCTGCGGCGGCCGGAATTGGCGGTGGCGCAACCGGCGCGAGCTTGGACGCAGCTTCGTTGCCGTCGGGACGGCCGATCAGCGGCGACCCGGGCGGCAAGGCCGGCGCCGCTGCAGGCGGCGTGGCCGCAGGCGCGGATGCAGACGGCTGCTGAGAAAATGCCGGCGCGGTCAACAAAACGCCGGTTATCGTGCCGGCAAGCAAAATACAACGCTGAGCCGTGAAACACGGAATCATCGAACCCCTCCCCTGATATGGAGGCGCTTGACTCACGTGGTCCCATCGAGAATGGCCCCGGAGCGCACCCCCGTTGAAAACAAGTCTCTACCTTTCGCGCGCCCGTTGCAATCGGGGAACACGCAATTCGCGTGCGGTCAGAACCTTCGATAGCTATAGGCGGATTCTTCTCGCGCTGCCGTCAGGTGCTCGACCAAAGCGTGATGCGATGACAAATGGCAGACCGGATCCGCCGCACGGGCATCGCCCGCAATTATGAACGCCTGGCAACGGCACCCACCAAAATCCTGATCGCGCCGTGCGCAGGATTTGCAGGGTTCCTGCATCCAATCGGTGCCGCGGAACGCCGCAAATGCCGGTGAGGCGCGCCAGATGTCGACGAGCGAATACTCGCGCACATTCCAGAATTCGAGCCCGGGAATGACTTCGGCAGCGTGGCAGGGAAGAACCCGGCCGGCCGGTGTGACGTTGAGCGAGCGGCGGCCCCAACCGCCGACACAAGGCTTCGGGTAACGCGCGTAATAATCGGGCACGACCGCATCAATAACGATCCGACCGCGGTGTTTGGCCCGTAGCAACTCGACCTGACGCACCACTTTATCGACTTGTTCGCGCGTCGGCATGAGCGCGGCGCGATTCTTCAATGCCCAACCGTAATACTGTACGTGGGCGATTTCCACGCGGCTGGCGGAAAGGGACAGCGCCAATTCCACCATTGATTCGACGCGTTCGATATTGGCGCGGTGCACGACCATATTGATGGTTAGGGGCAGCCCGAGCTTGACGACTTCCCGAGCAATTGCGTGCTTGCGTGCCGAGGCCCCTTTGTAGCCAGCGATATAATCGGCGGACATTACGTCGCTGTCCTGAATGGAGATCTGCACATGGTCGAGGCCTACGTCCACGAGCATCGAAAGAGTTTGCGGTGTAAGACCAACCGCAGACGTAATCAGATTGCTGTAGAGACCGGCGTCGTGCGCTGCTTTTACAATTTCGGGCAGATCGCGCCGCGCCGCTGGTTCACCGCCAGACAGATGCACTTGCAGTACGCCAAGAGAAGCCGCTTCGCGGAATACGCGCGCCCAGGTCGCGGAATCGAGCTCATGGTCACGCTTGTCAAGCGCCAGCGGATTGGAGCAATAGGGGCAGCCGAGTGGACAGCGGTGGGTCAATTCGGCGAGCAAACCGAGTGGCGCGGGCAAGCTAGCGCCATTCGTCGTCACGACGTGACACTCCCCCGTTCAAAAATGGCACGCATCGCTCAATCCAGCTCCAACAGCTTTTTCTCTGCCAGCCCGCCCAGCAGGTTAACGACATCGGTATGTATCCGTTCGCGCGGCGCGGCGAATGTCTTCGCCAAATCGTCCACAATTGCGCCGAGAGTTGCTTCGCCGGTGCACCGCTTCAATATCTCAGCGGTAATCGCATCGGCCTTGAACACACGTTCCGGTGCAAGTAGCACCCACCCGCCCTGCGCTTCATTGTGTGTCAAGCGCACACCCTTCGGCAGTCGCGGGCATGCACCGTTAGAAAGTTGAATTGCCGGCCGGTCCATCAAAAGTCCTCCGGCAGGAATGCGCCCGGCGGCACCTGTTTTGGTGCTACATAGGCATAGTACAGCGCGTCCAGCATCGCCCACAGCACACCGCATTTGAATTCGAGCGCCGCAAGCACCGCCTGCTGTTGTGCCGGCGTCCTTGCATTCCGCTTGACGAAATTAAGCGCAAAATCGGCGTCGCGTTCGGCTTGCGGCGGACGTTTGTCGAAATAGCTTAGCGTGTCGCGCGTAATGAAGTCATAGTTTGCCAACATTCCCGCCATGCGCTCGCTGATGATCACCGGCGAAAACATCTCGGTCAGAGAGGACGCTATCGCTTCGAGCAAGGTCTTCTCGCGCACAAAACGAACGTAGGCATCCACGGCAAAACGGGTGCCCGGCAAAAGTCCCTGTAGCGAAACGATGTAATCGCGATCGAGCCCGAGCCCATCGGTGAGCCTGAGCCAGCGCGCGATTCCCCCGTCGCCCTCATACTCTCCGTCGTGATCGACAAGCCGCGATCGCCATTCGCGCCGGACGGCTGAATCCTCGCAACGCGAAATCAAGGTCGCGTCCTTGATCGGGATCATTGCTTGATAATAGTAACGGTTGAGCGCCCAGGCCTGCACTTGGCCCTTCTTACATTTGCCGCCGTGCAGTAACGCATGAAACGGATGCAGACGATGGTATCGCTTGGCGCCAATGTCGCGTAGCGAGGCTTCGAGCTCTTCTGGAGAAAGCAACTTCACAGCACGATCTCCATTCCATCTTCCGCCACTCGCCAACCGGCAGCTTCGGTCTTGCGCCGCTCGGCCGAACCGTCAATCAAAATTGGATTGGTGTTGTTGATGTGGATAAAAATACGCCGTGCCGACAGTCCGTCGAGAGCGCGCAGCGAACCACCCTCCCCTTCGATCGGCATATGGCCCATACGACGCCCGGTTTTCTCACCGGTACCGGCACGGATCATCTCGTCATCCACGAACAACGTGCCATCAAACAAAACGACATCGGCTCGCGCGAAGCGTTCGCGCATGGCATCGGTTACCGCCGCCGCTCCGGGCACGAATACCATTCGCGCTCCCTCGCGATACAACTCGACTCCGACATTGGCCGCACTTTCGCTATCAGTTTCGGGGGGTTCGCCCTCAAGATAAAGTGGCAGCTTCCCCGGCACCATGAACAACGTTACCGCGATGTCACCGGCCAGCGTAAAGCGCTCACCGGGATTAACCGCGCATCGCCACATTGACGTCATCGCTCCGAACATAGCGTTGGCGGCGACGGCCGCGTGACTGGCCGGCGTCGCGTAAAGCGTAAAGGGAGTGCTCTCACGCAAGGACAATAGCCCGGCAATTTGGTCGATTTCCGCGCCCGTGAGAATGACGGCGTCAATTGGACTGCCGCGCAACGAGTTGCGTGGGTGAAGGGCTGTTGCGGCCCGGACCTGGGCAGGCAAATCGGGAGATGCGTTGATCAACGTCCATCGGCCATCACCCGCAGAAACCGCAATGCTGGTTTGCGTACGTGGTTTGACTCGAGGATCGCCGGCCCACGCCAGCGCGCAGACCGGGCACCGACAATTCCATTGCGGAAAAGCGCCTCCCGCGGCCGAGCCAAGTACAATAGCGGTAAGGCGCCCCATTTAATGGGGCCAAACAGCAACAAGAACGATCAGGAAATCAGAACTCGGCCGGCAGATAGCCGTTAATCTCGAGTCCAACGCAAATCTCTACGAGAATCGGGGTCGTCCACGCCATAGCGCTTCCTTTCAGCCGCACTTGAGACCTACGGCCTAGGGCAACCTTACCGCAGGCCAAAAATGCCGCAAGGGGGGCGGAAGCGAGTACCTGTAGGGCATCACGTCAATGTCATGCTCGGCGGCCATAAACGCGCCGTATGTAAAAGTCAGGGTATAACCAGTGAAAATCTCGAGGAACCGTCCGTCCTACAGTTCGTGGCCTTAGGCTTCGCCTGCTTGTTCAGATAAAATCGCCAAGAATCGCGCCGATTGGGCTGTTCGTGCAAAATAGCCACAGTTGAAGCCTGTTCTCGTCGGACTATTGGGAAAAACGTAACCGGGTGTGCGCTATCAGTTAGATTGGGCTGGACAAATCAGGCCCCGCATGCCCTCTGACAGTCTTTAGGAGAACCGTGGTGAAAAGTACTCGATTCGACAGGCTACTAGCTTCAACGGCGCTTGTGCTGGTGCTCGCTCTTTCCAGTCACAGCGCCGTGGCGCAGCAAGCGTCGGTCCCGGTACCGGATACGTCGCTGCCGCCGCCGCTAACGGCCAAAGATATCGAGACGCCGGCCAAACAGGCCGCGCCAGCCACCGTCGTAAAGGATGAGCCCAAGCAGACCGGAACGATTCCGTTTACCGAGCCGGGCAAATCCGCGACCGCGTCGACCACGGCCTCCGCGAGCAGCGATAATCCGGTTGCCGACAAGGTCCGCGAACTGATCACGGGCAAACAATTGGACCGCTTGATCAACCGCAAGGCTGACCGCGCCGGGGTCGAAGCGTATTACAGCGCTCATAACTATACGCCGCTGTGGGTGAGCAACAACGGCGGCAATGACCGTGCCAAGGCGACGATCGCCTACATGGCGCAGGCCGATGCGGTTGGTCTTGATCCGGCCGATTATCCGGCCCCCGATTTTAAATCGGCGACAACCGCGGACGCGCTGGCGGAAGCCGAGCTCAAACTCACGGCCTCTGCGCTCACCTTCGCGCGCCACGCCCAGATTGGGCGCATCCATTTCACCCGCGTCGGCCCGGACATTCAGTATGATTTGATCGCGCCGGAGCCGGTGGACGTACTCACCAAGCTTGCCGATGGCAATGATGTCGCAAAGGTTCTCGACGGCTTCAACCCGCCGCAGGCCGAATTCAAGGCGCTTAAAGCCAAGCTTGCCGAACTGCGAAAGGGGCCGTCTGCCTCCGATACCAAAGCCGAAGAAAAGCCGGAGCAGCCACACGTAAATGTGCCTGAGGGGAAGATTCTTCGTCCGGGCATGAAAGACGTGCGCGTGGTCGCGCTGCGTAAGCGCCTTGCCGTCGCAGGCGATAAAGATAATCCGCTCTACGATGATGCGGTGCGCGACGCCGTAAAGACTTTCCAGACTGAAAATGATCTTGGCGTCGATGGCAATCTTGGCCCCAACACCGTACGCGCTCTCAATGGCGAGCGTAAGGAAGCGCGTCGCGCGTCCACCGATCCAATCGACACAATTGTCGTCAATATGGAACGCTGGCGCTGGGTGCCACGCAATCTCGGCAACCCGCACGTGATTGTGAACGTGCCGGACTACAGTCTTACGCTGTACAACAATGACAAAGTCTATTGGCATACGAAAATCGTAGCCGGCAAACCGTCTCTGGCGACGCCTATGGTCAGCGCGGAGATGAAATTCATCACCGTCAATCCGACGTGGAACGTGCCGCCATCAATTATCGAGAAAGAATACCTCCCGGCGCTGGAGCAAGATCCGCAGGCGCTTGACCGCATCGGTCTCAAGTTGACGCAAGACGCCGATGGTACCATTCACATTTCGCAGCCGCCTGGGGCCGGTAACGCACTCGGCCGCATCCGTTTTAACTTCCCGAACAAGTTCCTGGTCTATCAGCACGATACGCCGGACAAATATCTGTTCGCCAAGGAAAAACGTGCATTCAGTCACGGCTGCATGCGGGTTCAGAATCCGTTGACGTACGGCGAGAAGCTGCTGTCGCTCGTTCTGCCGAAAGAGCATTATACCGAAGCGCGGCTCGAATCGATGTTCGGCGGCAGCGAGATCAACATCAACTTCCCGACATTCATCCCTGTCCATCTGACGTATCAGACGGCTTTTGTGGATGATATGGGCAAGCTGCAGTTGCGCGAGGATGTGTACGGCCGCGACGCCAAGATGCTATCGATCCTCAAGAGCAACGAGCGCAAGGTCGCTGACATCGCCGTCGAGCGGGCGCCGAACACTTCCTCCAAGCCGGTCCGCATGCCGGTCGGCATGTACGGCGGTAGCGGGTACAGCTACGGCGGCGGCGGCAACTTTTTCGATTGGATGTTCGGCGGACCACAAGGCGGCCCCCGCCCCTATCCGCCGCGTAACATTCCGCCGCCACGCAATAACGGCCGCTACAGCTGGCGCTGAGCGAGCGGACAACCACCATGAAACGCCGGCGATGGACGCCGGCGTTTTATTTTCGGCAATTGCATGACGGAAGGTGGTACAGGCGGGTGGACTTGAACCACCGACCTCTGGTTCCACAGACCAGCGCTCTAACCAACTGAGCTACGCCTGCATAAGCGATCAGCTTCGATCCTCGAGCTAAGCGGGCGGAACCTAGGTGCCACTTCGCCATTTGGCAAGCGGCCTGTTCGAGACTTATCCGTTCAAACGAAAGCCCGGACATTTCTGTCCGGGCCTCACACCAATTATCTCAAACCGTTAACGAGGAAGGCTCAGGCGGCCTTGCTGAATGTGCTGGTGATGCTTTCCTTGAGCGGCTCAGCCGTTTCGGTCGCAACCTTCTGCGCATGCTCGTACAGTTCCTTGCTCTGGGCGATCAAGGCGTCGAATTGTTTGCGCATAAAAGCGCTGGAAAGCTCGACCACCTCCGAATAGGACTTGGCGCTCATCAGTTCGCTCATCAAATCGAACGCAGCGTCGCTGTTCGCACGGGTGGTTTCGATCACCTTGAGGCCGTAACTCGCGTAGCCCTTGGAGGCTGTAGAATAGGTGTCTTCAAGCACATCCGTAGCCTGCTCGGCTGCACTCTTGACCTTTTCGTAGTTCTCCTTGGCCTGCGCGATGCCCTTTTCGGCAAACTCGCGAAAGGCGGTCGGTACCTCGAACTTGGGCATTTCAAATTTGGGCATTTCGAACTTCGGCATTTCGAAAGCGGGCGCGCTAATGGCAACCGGCTTTGCCTTGGCTTTTGGCGTCGCAGATGCGGTGGTTTCGGGCATAACAGTCGTCCTTGATCAGGAGGGCGTTTTCATCACGTTCGAGCCGGTCCCCTCGGCAAATCGGCCCACGCTATTCCGGGAGCCGCCACACACACCTAGGGTGTGCTAACGGGCTTCATGCAGAACGTTTGTATCCCCGATTTTGATGCATTGCAACAAAAAATATTGCATTGCACAAATGCGGCGCAAGATGGCCTCCCGGCGATCGCGCCGGTATACCGGGCCTCCGCTAGCGGCCGCTTGTCAGTGTTGGGCGCCGTGCCCAGTCATCTTGGCCGCCCGTGTAGTCAACTCCTTGGCTTGGTCTGTGAGGGTGGCGATTTGGGTATTTACGTACTCCGAGTGTAACGCCATCACATCTTTGGGCTCTTTGACCCGCAGCAACTTCTGCACAAACTCGAATGACGACGCGATGTTCCGCTCTGCAAAGCCCATTGCGAGTTCCCCGACTTCTTTGGCGCCGGCTTTCGCGCTTGCCGCCTGGTTTTCAGCAGTACTGACCGCGTGTTGCGCTGCCGAAATAAAAATGTCGAAAGCCTGCTTTGCCTGTTCAACGCTCTTCTCCGCCAACGCACGCATGTCGGCTGGAATTTCGAAATGAGCATTGTCGTCCTTCGCCATGACATCCCTCCTGCACGTCACCAACCCCAGGCAACGGCCTCATATTTAGGTCAAATGGCGGGGTGCGCCAGTCAGGAACCCAGCGGCATTAAGGTTATTGCGCCTTGCCGTTGGACAGCCATGGCCGCGTCGTGGACGCGACCCGTTGTCAGCCGTATTAAGGTTTAATTAGCCGTATTTTCTGCGACAACGCGATGACGAAACCCGGGTTCCAGTCCGTTTATATGCGCGATCCGCGATTGGCGGCGCATGCACTCAATCCTGCGCCCGTTTGGCTTTGGAGTGCGGATGCCGAAACTGTTCTTTGGGCTAATCCGACAGGCGCAGCGATTTTCGATGCCGCCTCACCCGGCGCGGTCGCCGCATTGCGTTTCGGACCGCGCCATACAGCGGCTGCACAAATCTCACGGCTGGCCGCAACATTGCCCCAAGGAGGCGCGCCGCGCCTTGAGCGGCTGCGCGGGTTCGGAGCCAGCATCGGTGGGATGTTGATATGCCTATGCTCGCGAATCACGCTCGCAGACAACAGCACGGCGGTACTTATTGTGTCGACCGAACGTGCGGGCCGAGATCTTTCCTTGCCGGAACGCGCGCGCCGTTTACTCGAAGATGTACAACAACCGGCGGTCATCTTCACCGCGGATGGCGAAATAATTGAGGCACAGCCCGCGGCAGCTGCGTTGATTGGTGACAAGCGTGACTTGATCGCGCTTGGCGCAGAAAAGCTCGCGCGGGAAGCGAGCTTCAACGGCGTCGCCGAGGGAAAGATCTCTGCGGGATCCGTCACCATGCTCAAGCTTGGCGCGGGCGCGACCTTTGGGCTGCTTGTCGTTTTCACCAAACCTGCAGCGAAGTCAGGCCTCGAACCACGCGCGCGATCTGCGTCCAAATCGCGAGAAAAGCCAAAGCCGACGGAATCTGAAACGCACTCGCACTCACACTATGTCCCCTTCCGTTTCGTCTGGCAGACGAATGTCGACACCTGCCTCACACTTGCAAGCAGGGAATTTGCCGATCTCCTTGGACAGAAGACCGCTGCCGCACTTGGTCGCAATTGGAGCGAGATCGCGCACAGCCTGAACCTCGATCCACAGGGCCAAATAGCAAATGCGCTTGCAGCTCGGGAGACCTTCAGCGGTATTGTCTTGTTTTGGCCACTCGACGACATCGACGAGCGTTTGGCGGTCGAAATGTCCGGACTGCCTATATTCGACCGTGATCGCCAATTCAGAGGCTTTCGCGGCTTCGGAATTTGCCGCGATGTGGCTCGCCTGGAGGAAGTTCAGCGGCGCCGCACCCGACCTGGCTCAGCATCGCCTCCACCACCGGCAACGGAACGGGCACCCGAGGCCGCGCCCGCCGCGTCGGTGCCGGAGTTACCGGCATCAGAACCAAAACTCAATGCCAGCGAAAATAGCGCTTTTCGGGAACTCGCCCGGGAACTTAGCGAACGCCTGAAGAGATCATCAGGCAAAGGTCGCGCGGTTGCCTCGGATGATCTTGCTCCAGAGCCGCCGCTTATTCCCGACCGGCCAGCACCGCAGCCTGCAAAGGCCCGTCAAGATGCGCAAGATATTCGACCAATTCTTGATCGGTTGCCGACTGGCATCCTTGTCTACCGTCTAAGCAATTTGCTTTACGCAAATCCGGCATTCCTTGAATGGACGGGTTATCCCACGCTGGAGGCGCTGAACGAGGCCGGAGGTCTCGACAGCCTATTCATCGAGAGCACGGACAAATCGTCCTCCCAGGACGCCCGAAGCGGCACAAAATTGCTCAAAATCGCGTCGGTCAACGGCACTCAGAAACCTGTCGAAGGCCGCCTGTTCAGCATGAGCTGGAACAACGAAAACGCGTTGGCGCTGATGATCGATTCGCAATCGCGAAATGATGCGAATTCCGAAGAAGCCCCGCAAAGTCTCGTGGAAAGTGAAAACCGAGAACTCAAGGCAATTCTTGACACCGCCACGGACGGAGTCCTCGTGCTTGATCGCAACGGTCACATCCTTTCAGCCAACCGGAGCGCCGAGGCGCTGTTCGGCTATGAACCCGCTGACTTTGCCAAATATTCGTTCGGTGACCTACTTGCGCCGGAAAGCCAGCGCGCCGCCATCGATCACCTCGAGCGCATCGCGCGAGGCACAGGTACCGGCATGCTCGATGCCGGTTATGAGGCGATCGGGTGTGTGCGCAAAGGGGGCCTTATTCCGCTGTACATCACTATGGGCCGGATCGATGACGGTGAGAAGCTGTGTGCGGTGTTGCGCGACATCACCGCTTGGAAGCGATCGGCCGAGGAGCTAACCAGCGCGAAGCAGGCGGCCGAGAAAGCCTCCGCCGCGAAATCCGAATTTATCGCCAAAATCAGCCATGAAATCCGCACCCCACTCAACGCCATCATCGGTTTTTCCGAAGTGATGATGGATGAACGCTTCGGTCCCGTCGGCAATGAACGCTACCGGCAGTATCTGAAGGACATCCACGCCTCCGGCGGACATTTGATTTCGCTGCTGAACGATCTGGTCGACCTGTCAAAAATTGAGGCCGGGAAACTTGAGCTCACCTTTGTGAACGTCAATCTCAACGATCTCGTCCAACAATGCGTCGCTATAATGCAGCAGCAAGCCAATCGCGAGCGCGTTATTATTCGCACGGCATTATCCGCGAGTTTGCCCCACATTGTCGCAGATGCGCGATCAATGCGTCAGATAGCGCTCAATCTGTTATCGAACTCCATTAAATTCACCGGCGCCGGCGGCCAAGTGATCGTCTCGACCGCCTTGACCGATGGCCAGGAGGTGGTGCTGCGGGTGCGCGATACCGGCCGCGGTATGAGTGAGAAGGATTTGCAGACAGCCCTCGAGCCGTTTGGTCAAATCGCCGCCGCCATGCAATCGGAATCCAATGGAACGGGCCTCGGATTGCCTATCACCAAAGCTCTGGTCGAAGCCAACTACGCTCGCTTCGATATAGTCAGCGAAGTCGGCGATGGAACATTGGTCGAGGTTGCCTTTCCAGCCACTCGTGTATTGGCGCAATAATTCCAAATAATTCCAAAAATCGGTTAGGCTCTCGAATGGGCCAGATGTTCCGGCACGCATTTATGGCGTTCGCAATTGCGTTCGCCACATTCGGCGTCTCGCCGATATGGGCGGCCGAGCCCGTCGACCTTCTCTTGGTGCTCGCTGCCGACGTCTCCCGCAGCATCGATAGCCAGAAATTTCAGCTTCAACGGGAGGGCTACGCTGCCGCTCTGGCCAATCCTCGTGTACTCGAGGCGGTTCAATCCGGCCGCCGCAAGCGCATCGGCGTCCTTTTTCTGGAGTGGTCGGGATCGGGCAACCAGAAAGTCGTGATCGACTGGATGTTGATCGACGGGCCAAACGCGGCCCAAGCATTTGGCGACCGGCTGCTTGAATCCCCGCGTTCTTTTGCCGATCGAACCTCGATAAGCGGCGGCATCGATGCCGCGGTGGCGCAGTTTGCTCGCGCCCCGTTTAGCGCCGACCGGCGCACCGTAGACGTCTCCGGTGATGGCACCAACAACGCCGGCCGGGACGTCGGACAAGCGCGCGACGAAGCGCTCGCATTGGGTATCAGCATCAATGGGTTGGTGATCCTGAGTGCAACCCCGCTACCGTGGAATCCCGAGCACACAAACCCTCCCGGTGGGTTGGCGAAATACTACCGGGACAATGTCGTCGGCGGGCCCGGCAGCTTTGTGCTCGAAGCCAAGGATTTCGATTCCTTCGGCGAGGCGATCGTAAAAAAAATGATCGCCGAAATCGCCGAGGCGGACGCCCAGGGTCGTTTAATGTTCAGTCGGCTCGATGGGCCGGCGGTCCAGCCTTGAAAGCGTCACATAGCCCCTCCAAGGTTGGCGGCAGCGGGACCGATGCTATAGTCCGCCGGCCTTGACGCCGAAACAACCGGAACCCTCCCTTTGACCGCTGCCACCGGCTTGAAACGCCTGGGACTTGTCTTGCTCGCCCCAATTGCAGGCGGGTTGGCCGTGCTTACTACGGCAGGGTACCTGATTTCCGCCGACGCGGTACGCCAACAGGTCATGAGCGAAATACACGCGGTCACAGGACTTGATCCGGTTTTCCGCGGCAAGGCCAGCGTTTCACTCTTTCCAACTGGCAGCGCGAGCTTCGCCGATGTGGTGCTGGGCGACGGCAACCAGCCCGCGCTTACCGCCGAGCGATTAACCGCCCGATTGCGTTTTTTCCCGTTGCTTGTTGGCCGCGTCGAGATCGCCGACGTTTCTCTTGATCATCCCAGCATTACAATCGAATTGCAGGCGAACGGGCAGTCCAATTGGTCTGGCCTTATCGAGGCACTGCTGCGCAGCCAGACAGATACGCGCCGCCTCGCCGCATTTTCCGAGATGCGAATCGACGGTGGCACCGTGGTCATTCGCGATGAAGCGCGAAAACTCACCGAAACATTGTATGGCGTAGAGTTCTCTCTGGCTTGGCCGTCGATTTCGAAAAGCTTCGGTGCGACCGGACGTTTCATCTGGCACGACGCGCCAATGGACGCGAGCATGACGCTCGCCGACTTTCCCGCCGCGCTTGCCGGCAGCCGCAGCGGAGTCAAACTACGCCTTTCGGGCGCGCCGATAAAAGCCGCTTTCGAAGGTGCCGTCAGTTTCAAACCCGTGGTAAAAATCGAAGGCACTCTCGCCGCTGACGCCGCTTCCCTGCGCAATGCACTGGTTTGGGCCGGACAGAGGCCTTTGCCCGGCGGCGGTTTCGGCCGGTTCGCGATCAAGGCGCGAACCAACGTGCTGGGCGGCACCATCAGCTTGTCCAGCGTCAACGTTGAACTCGACGGCAACAGCGCCGAAGGCGTACTCACCTTCGCTGCTGATGGACGGCAGACATTGCAAGGTACACTTGCCGCCGACACCCTCGACTTGACGCCCTATGTTTCGACAGTCCGGCTGCTGGCCGCCAATGAACGTGCGTGGAACAACGGCATCATCACGCTTGACGGCCTCGCGGGGCTCGATCTCGACCTGCGCCTGTCAGCGGCTAATGTCGCCGTGTCCAACGCCAAAGTCGGACGCACCGCCATTGCAGCAAACTTGCGTGGCGGACACCTGGTGGTGACCATTGGCGAAGCGCAAGCTTACGGCGGGGTCGTCAAGGGTTCACTGGCGCTTGCCAATTTTGACCAGGGTGTTGACGTCAAATCACAGCTACAATTTAGCGATGTCGATTTGGAGAGTTGTCTCGGTCAGCTATTCGGCCTCCGCCGGCTCGAAGGGAAAGGCAACATTGCATTTGCCGTTGAAGGTGCCGGAGACAGCGTCCTCGGACTGACGCGTACGTTGAGCGGAACCGCCACTTTGACGGGATCAAACGGCGCGCTCGCCGGGCTTAATGTCGAGCAATTGCTGCGTCGGTTAGAGCGGCGGCCATTGTCTGGCGGCGGCGAGTTCCGAAGCGGACGTACGCCCTATGACAAGATTACCGTCGCGCTGAAGATCAACCAGGGCACCGTTACAGTTGACGACGTCAAGGTGGAGGGCACCGCGGTCGTTCTGGCGCTGGCTGGCTCAGCATCAATTCCCACGCGCGAACTCGACTTGAAAGGTACTGCCGCTCTGGTCGCCCCCCCCAAGCCGGGCGCTGTTCCTTTCGAACTGCCTTTCATTGTGCAGGGTTCTTGGGACGATCCGATCATGCTGCCCGACCCCGAAGCGCTGATCCGCCGTTCTGGAGCCGCCGCTCCGCTTCTCAATGCAGTGCGTGATCGCCGAGACCGCGAATCGGTGCGCTCGGCGATCGAACGTCTGACCGGCAGGGCGCCAGGGACCGGAAACGCCCCGGCGGCCGATCAGTCGACATCGCAACCGTCGACAGGAAAACCCGAATAACTGCACCTTCTTGCTGTGCTGCCGGGCGCCTCTTCGACTATCATTCCGTTCGAGACGAATCACCTGCCGGCCTGCCGGCGTGATGGACTGCGAATGCTGAATCCCCTCTTTCGCACTCTGGTCAAAGTTGCCGTCGCCTCATTGGTGGTGGGGACTATCATGGCTCACTTCGGCATCACCGCCGACCAGTTGATGCGCGAGTTCGGGCTCTCCACCGAGCGCCTCGAGGAATACGCCAAGCAAGGTCTCGCCTGGGCTTGGCCAAATGTGCTGCTGGGCTCAATTGTGATCATACCGGTCTGGTTCGTGGTCTTCCTATTTCGCCCGCCCGGCAAGAGCAGTAGCGACTAGTCAAACTTGTGCGCCGAGTGCCGCACGCTGGCGTCGTGCGCTATCGCTTTTGGCAATCAACGACGCCGTCACGGTTGCGATCGCAACGAACGCAATCATGATTGTACAAACGGCATTGATCTCCGGTTTCACACCCAGGCGAACCTCGGAATAGATGCGGATCGGTAAGGTCGTGGCGCCCGGTCCTGTGGTGAAGCTCGCGATTACCAAATCATCGAGTGATAACGAGAAAGCCAGCATCCACCCTGCTGCGATCGCCGGCGCAATCAGTCTCAGCGTGACCGTCAGGAACGTCTTGACCGGCGGGCAACCAAGATCCATGGCCGCTTCCTCCAAGCTACGGTCGAAGTTGACCAGCCGGGACTGCACGATCACGGTAACGAAACACATTGTGAGCGTTGTATGGGCGATGACGATGGTCCAAAAACCGCGATCCACGCCAAGCGCAACGAACAGCAGCAGTAACGAAAGACCAGTGATCACCTCGGGGATAACCAGAGGCGCATACGCCATTCCGGAAAACAGCAAGCGACCGCGAAACCGGCCCATTCTCGTCAGCGCAACGGCGGCAAGCGTCCCGAGCACAGTGGCGGCACTGGCCGAAAGGACGCCAACACGCAAGCTGATCGAAGCCGCCTGCAAAATCGCATCATCGTGCAGTAATTCGCGGTACCATTCGACCGACCAGCCACCCCAGATCGTCACGAGCCGCGAGGCGTTAAAAGAATAGATCACCAGAATGGTAATCGGCAAATAAAGGAATACCAGGCCGAGAACGACCGAAATGACGTTGAAAGATGAAACGCCGCGCCTCATTACCGGCCTTCCTCCAGCGATCGCTGTTGTAGACGTTCGAAAAAGAGAAGCGGCACAAGCAGCAGACCGAGCAGCGTGACCGCAATCGCGGACGCAACCGGCCAATCACGGTTGGAAAAGAACTCAGTCCAAAGCGTCTGACCTATCATCATTGTTTCCGAGCCACCCAGCAGATCGGGAATGACGAACTCGCCGACAATTGGGATGAAGCAAAGCAGCGCGCCGGCCGCGACGCCGGGGAGCGATAAAGGCAACGTCACCAGCCAAAACGCCTTCCAACGAGGACAGCCGAGATCGGCTGCGGCCTCCAACAGGGTTTCGTCCATTTTTTCCAACGCTGCATAGATCGGCAAAATCATGAATGGCAAATAGGAATAGACGATGCCGATAAAGATCGCCGTGTCAGAGGACAGCCACGCAACCGGCGCGTCTATCATGTGCAATCGCGCAAGGACGTCATTCAGCAACCCGTCGCGCTGCAAAATATTGATCCAGGCATAAATGCGGATAAGAAACGACGTCCAGAATGGAAGCACTACGGCGATCATCAGCGGCGGCTGCCACCCCCTCGGCGCGCGCGCCATTCCGTAAGCGATAGGATAGCCGATTACGAGGAGAAGAGCCGTGGAGACTGTCGCGATCTGCAGACTTTTGAGATAGGACAAAAGATAGAGTGGGTCGGACGACAGCAACCGAAAAGAATCTGCGGAAAGCTGTTTGGCAAACTCAACTAGTCCCGTCCAGCCGGCAGCGATATCGAATAGCGGCACATACGGTGGCTGTGCCAGTACGGTTTGGGACAAGCTGATCTTGAGAACAATAACAAACGGCACAAGAAAGAAGATGACGAGCCATAAATAGGGCACCAGCGCGACCAGCCGCATGCTCGCGTTTTGCGCGTTCGCTTGCTTACTCATTGTCTATCCGGTTAGAACCACGCCCGCATCCGGCAGCCATGATAGCCACACAAGATCGCCAGTTTTGAACCCACCTTTACCGCGCAGGTTTACATTGGCGAGGGCGACCTTCATGAGCGACCGATCTGCAAGCCGCACCTTATAGATCGATATGTCGCCGCGGTAACCGATTTCGGCCACAGTGCCGGGTACAGAATTAAGTTCGCCGGCCGGCCGTTCACTGCCTATGGTGATTTTTTCCGGTCGTAATGCCAGCCAGACAGCATCTCCGGCTCTGCCACCGCTGCCCTCGGCAACACGGAATTGGCCGAGAGGGCTGTCCAAAGTGGACTTGGAAGAGAAGCGGCCCTCAACGATGGTTACCTCGCCTATAAAATCGGCGACCCAGCGCGAGTTAGGCTGCTCGTAGATTTCTGCCGGCGTCGCAACCTGCTTCAATCGGCCCTGATCCATAACCGCGATTCGGTCTGCGACGATCATCGCCTCTTCCTGATCGTGCGTGACTATTACGAACGTCGTACCAAGCCTGCGCTGCAATTCCATAAGCTCAAACTGGGTCTCAGCACGCAGTTTCTTGTCGAGCGCAGCCAGGGGCTCGTCAAGCAACAAGACGCGCGGCCGTTTAATAAGAGAGCGCGCAAGCGCTACCCGCTGGCGCTGGCCGCCGGAGAGCTCGCCGATCCGCCGCCCGCTAAAGCCCTGCAGGCGCACAAGCGCGAGTATCTCCGCGACGCGTTCCGCAATTTCGGCTCGCGTCGTGTTTTCCTGGCGTAAACCGAAGGCAATATTTCCTTCAACCGTAAGGTGCGGGAACAGCGCGTAGTTTTGGAACATCATGTTAACCGGCCTCCGATGTGGCTGCACGGCGACGATGTCCTCGCCATCGAGTAAAATGCGACCTTCGGTTGGCGCTTCGAAACCGGCGAGCATGCGCAATAACGTTGTTTTGCCGCAACCGGACGGGCCGAGCAGCGCAAAAAACTCTCCGTGCGCTATGTCAAGTGAAAGCGTTTCTATCGCAGCAACCGCGCCAAATCGTTTGGTGACGGCCTCGAAGCGCACCAATGGCTGCTTATCTGTGTCGTTCTGCGTTGCTTCGCCGCGTTCCGCCATCGCTTCCCCGTTTCGTGGCGTGCACGCTAGCGAGCCGCACGGACACGCTCAACCTGGCATCGTGAGTGTGCGCCGGACGGCTTGTCGCCAGCCGGAATATTTGCGCTCCCGCGTATCCGCATCCATACGCGGCTCGAAGCGGCGGTCGAGTCGCCACTGCTTCCCGAAGCCTTCGAGATCGGGGCAAACCCCGGCGGCGCGCCCGGCAAGATAGGCAGCGCCGAGCGCCGTTGTTTCCATCACCACAGGACGATCAACCGGACACGCGAGAATATCGGCGAGGAATTGCATGGTAAAATCACTGGCGGTCATCCCGCCATCAACGCGAAGGACCGTCCCCGAGCCTTTCGACGCCGGCCAGTCGGCGTGCATGGCTTCCAGCAGATCGCGAGTCTGGTAGGCGACCGCCTCAAGTGTCGCCCGAGCGAACTCGGCGGCGCCGGAACTTCGGGTCAGACCGAAGATCGCGCCCCGCGCCCGGGCATCCCAATAAGGCGCGCCGAGACCAACGAAAGCCGGTACAAGATAGACGTCTTCGGCCGGATCGGACCGTTGCGCCAGCGAACTAACCTCCGATGATGTGGTGATGAGTTTCAAACCGTCGCGCAGCCATTGCACGGCGGCCCCGGCGACGAAGATCGCACCTTCCAGTGCATACGTGCGCTTGCCGTCGAGCTGATAAGCGATGGTCGTGAGCAAGCGGTTGCGTGAAACAATGCGCTCAGCCCCCGTATTGAGGAGCGCGAAGCAACCTGTTCCGTAAGTCGATTTCATCATGCCGGGAGAGAAACAGCCCTGCCCCACCGTTGCAGCCTGCTGATCACCCGCAATACCTAGAACGCGGATTGAAGCGTCGAACAGACCGGGGATTGTCTCGCCGAACGCTCCCGCGCAGTCGCGCACGCCGGGAAGAATAGACTGCGGCACCCCGAACAAACGACAAAGGTCGCCGTCCCATTCGGCCTTACCGATATCGAACAACAGCGTGCGCGCGGCATTGGTGGCATCCGTCAGATGCATTTTGCCGCCGGTTAATCGCCAAAGGAGAAAACAATCAATAGTACCGAAGGCGAGCCTGCCGTTTTCGGCCGCGGCACGTGCTCCCTCGACGTGCTCGAGCAACCAGACGATCTTGCTTGCGGAGAAATATGGGTCAAGCAGCAACCCGGTCTTGCTGGCAATTGCATTCTCGTGGCCGGCTCGTCGTAGCGACTCGCAATACTCGGCTGTGCGCCGATCCTGCCACACAATCGCGTTGTGAATGGGCTTTCCGGTTTGGCGCTCCCAAATGACCGTCGTTTCGCGCTGATTGGTGATCCCTATTGCGGCGACATCATTTGCCGCAATCCGTGCTTTGGCCATGACGCCCAGTACTGTTTCGACAACTGCCGCCCATATTTCCTCGGGATCATGTTCGACCTCTCCTGGCCCCGGGTAGATTTGACGCAATTCCTTCTGTGCGGTCGCGAGCGGCTGCAGTGCCGAATCGAACGCGATAGCTCGTGTTGAGGTCGTTCCCTGGTCGATTGCGATGAGAGCGGTCGCCAACTGACATCCCCGGATTACGGTTTCTTTGCGTCCAGCGACGCGATGAAGCGGTCGAGCGCGGCAAGATCATCGGCGATCGCCCTCAGTCCGATCTTGCTGCGGCGCCAGAGCACATCGTCGGCACTCCGCGCCCATTCATTTTCTACCAGATAGCGCACTTCCGCTGCGGTCAGATCGGCAGCAAAACAGGGTCCCAAATCGTCAATCCTTTGCGCGTCTTTCAGAAATCTCTCAACACGGCGTCCATAAGACCGCACCAAACGCTGCGCGTGCGGCGCGGACAAAAACGGCCATCTCTTTCTCGCTTCGTCAACTTGCGTGTTAAATTCGCCGGGTGGGAACTCGCCGCCAGGCAAACGGGAACCCGCGGTCCAGGGTGGACCGGCCTCAAAAAAATGGCCGATGCGCCTAAGCACCGCCTCCGCCAGTTTACGGTGGGTGGTGATCTTGCCACCATAGACGGTAAGTAACGGCGCTTCATCTTCACGCTCGTCGAGGACGAGTTCATAATCGCGCGTGACGTCCTCGGGTCGGGCGGCACCATCATCAAAAAGTGCCCGCACGCCGGCAAACGACCACACCAGCTCGTCAGGCGTCACCTTTTCGCGGAAGTAGCGATTTACCGCTTCGCAGAGATACGCGATCTCGGTGGCGTCGGGCGCCACCGAATTGAGGTCGCCCACGAAATTTTCGTCAGTGGTTCCTATCAGCGTGAAATCCTGCGCAAAAGGCAAAGCGAACACGACACGCCGATCCGGCGCTTCCAATAAATAACCGTAGTCGTGGTCAAAGCGCCGGCGAATTACGATATGGCTGCCTTTGATCAGCCGCACAGGACTCGATAACGGCTGCCGAATCACGGTGTCTGCAACCACGCCGATCCAAGGCCCGGCCGCATTGACCAAAACGCGCGCGGTCTTCACCTCGCGGCGACCCCGAGCGTTGAGTACCAATTCCCATTCGTCTCGTCTCTCCGCGCGCGTGCACCGGGTACGCGTCCGGATGTCGGCCCCGCGTTCGGCTGCGTCGAGCGCATTAAGAACCACCAGTCGGGAATCGTCCGCCCAGCAATCGGAATATTCAAAGCCGTAACGGAAAGTACGCTTCAGGGGCTGACCCACCACATGATGGGTCAGATCGACGGTCTGGGAGGCCGGCAATAGTTTACGGGCACCCAATATATCGTAAAGGACGAGCCCGAAACGCAACATGAGCGGCGAACGTAGTCCAGGCAGCGGCGGCAACATGAAGCGCATTGGCCGCACGACGTGAGGAGCCATCCGTAACAACACTTCACGTTCGCTGAGCGCTTCACGGACGAGGCGAAAGGCGCCGTGCTCGAGATAGCGCAGGCCTCCATGGATCAGTTTGCTCGATGCTGACGATGTGCCCGAGCCGAGGTCATTCATCTCGACGAGGAGCACGCTAATGCCCCGGCCGGCAGCATCTCGGGCGAGCCCCGTTCCGTTTATGCCGCCACCGATAATGGCGAGGTCGAAGTCGGCCATTGCGCAATGATTCGCTTTGTTCTGCAGAATGAGCGGCTTGATCGACGCACTCAAGGACCGAGCGCGTTAACCCAACGTTTGGGCCACATCATCCACCGCGATTGCAAAATCGCGTCGACGCAGCCATATCGAGGGTATTAGCGCTCGATTTTGAGGCCGCACGCCCGGCAGGGAACCCGAATTAGCCGATGCCCTCACCCCGTTTGCTCGTCATCGAAGGTAACTCACCACAAACCATGGCCGACCACGTAGCGGTTGGCGGCATCGTGGCCAGTAAGGGTTATTCTGACCTTTTGCGCGAACTTTTGCCGGGAGCCGTCGTGGATATTTGCTATCCGGGCGACCCCGCGGCACTGCTACCGGAGGGCTCCTCGCTCGAAGGTTATGACGGCATCGCGATCACCGGCTCGAGTTTGCATGTTTACAATGCCGGCGCCGAAGTGATGCGCCAAGTCGAACTTGTGCGTACGGCGCTCAAAACCGGGACGCCGATTTTCGGCTCTTGCTGGGGGCTCCAGGTCATTACGGCCGCGGCCGGCGGCAGCGTGCGCAAGAATCCGAAGGGCCGTGAAATTGGTTTCGGGCGCGGTATTCGCCTTACCGACGCCGGCCGCAAACATCCCATGTATGCCGGTAAGCTTGATGTGTTCAACGCACCGACCGTGCATCTCGACGAAGTCGAAGCAGTTGCGCCGGGCACCACGGTGCTCGCCACCAATGCGGTGTCCGACGTGCAAAGCGCCGAAATTCGCACCAACGGAGCGGTTGCCTGGGCCGTGCAATATCACCCGGAATATCCATTGCGCGAGGTAGCGGCGATCGTGCGACGTATCGGCACGCGGCTGATCGAGGAAGGCTTCTTTGCAGACGCGGCCGACATCAAAACTTTCGCAGAAGATCTCGACACACTCGATCGCGATCCCGGTTGCAAGCGGTTGGCCTGGCGTCACGGCATCAGCAAGAACGTGCTCGACAAGAAGCTTCGCGTCAGCGAGGTCGCAAATTGGATCGAATTTCAGGTGCTGCCAACGCGAGTGAAACGCGGGCGAGGATGATCATGGATTTTTTCGGAAAACATGTAGTTGTTACTGGAGGCACTGGCGCGTTGGGTATTGCAGTTGTGAACGCAATTATGAGTGCCGGTGCCACGTGCACAGTGCCATTCGTTCACGAAGCTGAAGCGCAGCGATTTCCACATCGCAGCGATTCGAAGGCAACTCTGATTGCCGTTTCCGATCTCGCCGATGAAGCGCAGGTAGCCAAGCTTTATGCCGGCGTAAAACCCTGGGCTTCCATCCATATCGCTGGCGGTTTTGCCGCGGGCAAGGTCGCTGAGACCGACAAACAATCATTGATGGCGCAGATCGACAACAATCTTATCTCGTGCTTCCTCTGCTGCCGCGCAGCCGTCAACGCCATGCTTGCGGGCGGTCAAGGCGGCCGCATCGTCAACGTTGCCGCACGGCCGGCACTGGAATGGCGCACCGGCGCGGGCATGAGCGCCTACACCATAGCGAAGACCGGCGTCGCGACGCTCACCGTTACCCTCGCCGAGGAGATCGCCAAGGACGGCATCCTGGTCAATGCGGTTGCACCTTCGATCATGGACACACCAGCAAACCGCAAAGCGATGCCGAAGGCGGATTATTCTGCCTGGCCAAAGGTGGAGGAAGTCGCGGCGACGATCGCTTTCCTCGCGTCACCCGACAATCGCGTGACGCGTGGTGCTATCGTCCCGGTTTACGGAAAATCCTAACCCGCAATTGGAACCAGCTCGAGCGGTGGACGCAACAAGCGCTGTACGGCGCCAGATGCGACCACAGTGGGTCCTTCCGCATAGGCCTCGTGGTTCTTTTCGATCTCGTCGAGATCGTAGAGATAGTTCACCATCAACCCAAAAGCTTGCGCCATTGCGCGATCTGAGCTGTCGGCGAGCCAGTTGATGCGTTCGAGCCGTGCGCCGTTGCCCAGATGGAAACGCGCCACCGAATCAACCGGCGTACCGCGTTGGTTGCGTGCGCGCAGGAAATACCACGCAGCCGCGCGCATGACGGGATCCTGAACCTCCGCCGCCAAATCCTCGTCGCGCCACCATCCGGGCTGATCGAGCGCGGTCAATATGGCTTTGTCTGCTTCAGTAAGCGCTGCGGAGCTTTCTTCTGAGCGCTCACGTTTGAGCCAGCCCGCAAAACTCGTCACCGGCGACAGTGTTACGAACGTCGCGAGTTTTGGCATCTCGCGGCTGACCTCCTCGACCACCTGCTTAATGAGAAAATTGCCGAATGAAACGCCAGCGAGCCCGCGCTGACAGTTGGAAATTGAGTAGAATGTCGCGGTGCGGGCCTTATCGGTTTCAACGATTTCGCGTTCCTTGCCGAGAATGGGTGCGATCGCGGACGGAATTTCGCGTGTCAGCGCCATTTCAACGAAGATGAGCGGTTCATCAACCAGAGCCGGATGAAAGAAGGCATAGCATCGGCGGTCGGGCGGATCGATACGGCGGCGCAGATCATCCCAATCGCGGATCTCATGCACCGCCTCGTAGCGGATGATCTTTTCGAGCACGATCGCCGGCGACGACCAATCAATGCGTTGCAACACCAGAAAGCCCCGATTAAACCAAGAGGAGAACAGATGGATGAAATCTTCGTCGACCGCCCGCAGGTCGTCGCGATGATCGAGCGAATCCATCAGTTGTTCGCGCATACGCACCAGCGCAGCGGTGCCACCCGGTGCGAGATTGAGCCTGCGGAACAGTTCCTGCCGACGCGGTTCGGAGGCGGAATGAACTTCGGCCGCAGTTGCATCCGACGGTGCAGCGCGCCAGGCAGCAATCGCCTTTTCCATGCGCGCAGTGTCAGTGCTGAAACGCTGTGCCAGTGCCTCAAAGAAGGCGATGCGAGGTCCGATGGTCAGCTCCGCGTAGCGGCCAAGAATTTCGCGCGCAAGCGCAACGCCGGAAGCCTCGCCACGGCCGGATAAAAGATCTTCGCACAGTTCGACCAGGTTTTCGGAGCGAGCGGAGGCATCGCCACGCCGGTCGCCGGCGAGCAGCGCGCGGCCGCGCTCGGAAATGGTCTGGAGAAGTTCCCCGAAGAACGAGGTGTTCATTTAGGCCCTACGGCGACGCCCATCAGATAATTAGGCAGCCATGTGGCGATTTCGGGGAAGAAGCACAAGATGACGATCGCCAACATCATACATATGACGTAGGGAAGCGTTCCCCACATAACCTTCGCCAGCGGTACGTCCGGCGCAATAGCATTGACGATATAGATATTGAGACCGACCGGCGGATGGATCAGGCCGATTTCCATATTGATGGTTAAAATCACGCCGAACCAGACGGGATCGAAACCCGCCGCCGTTATGATCGGCAACAGAATCGGGCTGGTCATCAAAATAATTGCTGCTGGTGGGATGAAGAATCCGCAGACCAGGAGGAAGATGTTGATGAGAAACATCAACACCCATTTATTGGCATGCAGATCGGCAATTGCCTGCGCCAGCGTCTGGGTGAGATAGAGCGAGGTAAGCATATATCCGAACAAAACAGCGGTGGCGATGATGGTCAGGATCATCACCGATTCGCGCATGGTGTCGCGCAGGATCAGCCAGATCTGCTCAACTTTCCAAAGGCGATAAATCAAGATCGCCAGAAAAAGGCACAGCGCGGCACCCACACCAGCCGCTTCCGACGGTGTCGCCACGCCACCGTAGAGCGCGTACATAACGCCAAAGATGATGAAAATGAACGGCGCGATCTTCGGGATTGACTGAAATTTCTCCTTCCACGAATAGCGGAAGTCGATGGCGTGCGAACGAAAGCCGCGTTTCCATATGATGAACACCGTCCACAGCATGAACAGACCCGTCAACATCAGTCCCGGCAAAACGCCGGCGATGAACAAGCGCCCGATCGATGTTTCGGTTGCAATGCCATACAAGATGAACGTGATGGATGGCGGAATCAGGATTCCTAGCGTGCCGCCGGCGCAAATCGAACCAGTGGCGACGTCGTCCGGATAGCCGCGTCGGCGCATTTCCGGAATGCCCATCTTGCCGATGGCCGCGCAGCAGGCCGGTGATGACCCGGTAAGCGCGGCGAAGATCGCGCAGGCGCCAAGATTTGAAATCACGAGCCCGCCGGGCAGCCTGTAGAGCCAGCGGTCTAATGCCTCATAGAGGTCCTTGCCTGCCGGCGAAGAGCCGATTGCCGCTCCCATCATCACGAACATCGGAATTGCGACGAGGGTGAATTCATCGAGTCCCGACCAGAAGGTTTCGGCAACGACATGCAGCGCATCGAAGCCCTGGAACAGGACCAGGAATGCGATTGCAATCGCGCCTAGCCCGAAGGCGACCGGGATGCCCGATACGAGCATCAACAGCGTGACGATAAGAACAAGTGTCCCTTGGGTGGTCGGGCTCACGGCGCGCCTCCCAGTGCTTCTTGCGCCTGGGCGCGGGCAACATCCTCAGCGTCCTGTTTATCCCGAATGCCGAAGGGTGGTGAGCGCCCAGTGATCAGGCCGAGCAAATCCGCCAAATACTGCAAAATGAGCAGTCCGAGACCGACCGGCATCGAAAGATAAGGAATCCACAGCCGCGCACGCCACACGGTGTTGGAAAGCCAGCGCTCCGAATAGGCCTGATACCAATAAGCGGTGCAAAGTACGAAAATAACGATGCAAAACGCGAGCGCCAGAAGACTTGTGAATAGAGCAAGCCAGTACCGTGTGCGCGGGCCGACATGCAGCGGCAGTATGTCGACATTGACATGCCCACGCGTCATCAGGACGTAAGCGCTGCCGATAAAAGTTGCGCCGACGATACAGTAAGTAACCACATCGATCTGCCAGATCGTGGTCAGATTCAAGATGTAGCGCTCGACCACGATATCGCAAATTACGAGCACTGCGAGCGCAATGAGAAGCGCCGCGGTCACGCCCGCGACGCGCGACAAAAAGTTTACAGCCCGAATGTAAGTGTCCATGGGCTCGTCTTTTCCAAATTGGTCGAAAGTCCGTACCGGGCGAGGCTCGATCGCACTTTATAGGTCAGCCGGCGGGCGAAGCACCCGCCGGCTGGCGTTGCCGCTATTTCACCGAGAGCGCCTCATCGATCAGCTTCTGACCATTGGGGACGTCAGTGGCAAATTTTGCGTAAGAACTTTTCTTAGCAACATCGAGCCACGCTTGATAGTCCGTGTCGCTAAGCGTGACCACCTTGACCTTGTGGTCCTCGAACGCCTTGATCGCTTCCTTGTTTACCGCGTCGGCCTTGCCTTCGTAGTAGGCCTGCGCCTTTTTGCCGGCAATGATTATGGCGTCCTGCTGCTGCTTGTTGAGCTTATCGAAGCTTTTCTTAGACATCAGTACCGGCTCGTACATGAACCAAAGTGCGTTGTCACCCGGAGCCGTGAGACAATCGGTGACTTCATATAGTCGCATGGATTGGAAGGTACCGAGGCTGGTGTCCGTAGCATTCACGACGCCGCTTTGGAACGCGTTATAGATTTCGTTCGAAGGCGGGCTCACGATGCTGGCGCCGGCGGTTTCCCACATACCGGCAAAGGTCGGACCGGCAGCTCGGAACTTGCGACCTTTCAAATCATTCGGGTGCACAACGCAGCCATCCTTGGCTGCAACGCCGCCCGCGAACCAAGCGTCGGACAAAACGATAACACCACGCTTCTCGATCTCGGCCCGCATATCCTTCATGAACTGCGAGTCGTTGATACGCTTAGCGCGTTCCTGGCTCCGGATTAGCCCGGGCATCAGCGTCGCACTGAAAACGGGTACCTTGCCGCTGGCGTAGTCAAGCGGGAACAAAGTGATGTCGAGCTGGCCGTTCACCATGGCATTCCATTGATCGTTCGGCTTGAACAGCGAAGCGCCCGGATAGACTTGAATGTCGATTCCAACATTGGCAGCCTTAACGTCCTTCGCGATCATCTGCACCATGTCGTCGCGGACGTCGCCCTTGCCGCCGGGAAATTGGTGCGACGCCTTCATCGTGATTTGTGCGTATACTGGCGCCGACAGCAGGACAATAGCCGCGGCGGTAGCGAACAAAGTCGAGATTTTCTTCATCGCGTGTTCCTCCATGGGGGTCTTTTTTGGCAGCGCATTACGCCGCTGCATTTGCTTCGCTTCGAACAATAACCAAAATCCCCCTCGTCGCACCCGATATCACATTAGCCGCCGGTACAATTGAGCGCCATAGGCCGGGCCAAAATTTACCCGTAACCGCATGCGACCAATAGACAATCCCCGGTATGGCCAGCTCGCGACGATGACTTTATAAACGCGCTATCGCTATACGACCCCACTCTTCTCAGGAGTCTCTATACATGCCGAAGCCGTTAGCGGGCCTCCGCGTCCTCGAGCTTGCCCGCATCCTGGCAGGGCCATGGGCCGGACAGGTCCTGGCCGATCTGGGCGCTGACGTGATCAAGGTCGAGCGGAAGGGCGCCGGCGACGATACCCGTGGATGGGGGCCTCCCTTCGTCGAGGGCACCGAGGGTGACCACATCGGGTCGGCCTATTTTCATTCCACGAACCGCGGCAAACGCTCGATCGAGATGGATTTCGAAAGCGATGAGGGACGGCGCATTGTACGCAAACTGGGCGCACGGTCGGACGTCTTGATCGAGAATTTCAAGGTCGGCGGATTGGCAAAATTCGGGCTCGACTACAAAAGTCTCGCCGTCGAGTGTCCGCGACTTATCTATTGCTCCGTTACCGGCTTCGGACAGGACGGTCCCTATGCCAAGCGCGCCGGCTACGACCTGATGGCGCAGGGCATGGGCGGAATTATGGATTTGACCGGCATGGCAGACGGCGAACCGACCCGCATCGGCATTCCGGTGTCGGATATTTTCACAGGAGTCTATTCAGTCATCGGCATCCTGGCGGCGTTGGCGCAGCGCGAGAAAACCGGCAAGGGCTGCTACGTCGACACCGCACTGGTCGATTCCACCGTTGGCGTGCTGTCAAATCAGGCGATGAACTATCTTGTTTCGGGCAAGGTGCCGAAGCGCATCGGGAACGCGCACGCCAATATCGTTCCCTATCAGGTGTTCCCCGTTTCCGACGGGCATGTGATCGTAGCCACCGGAAACGACAATCAGTACGTCAAGTTCTGTAACGTTCTGGGTGCGCCGGAGCTCGCGCAAAATCCGGCTTATAAGGACAATGTCGGGCGGCTGGAGCACCGTGACGAGCTCATCGGAAAACTGTCCGCGCTCACTGCGCGCACGAAGCGCGATGAATTGTTGGGCAAGCTCGAAGCGCAGCAAGTGCCGGCCGGTCCGATCAATAATCTCGAGCAGGTGTTCAACGACCCGCAGGTGAAGCACCGCGGCATGAGACTTGATCTGGCAAGCGATGCCGCCAAGGGCGGTGCGATCCCCGGTGTGCGCACGCCTATCGTCATCGACGGCTGGAGAGCCGGCTCAGAGCACCCGTCTCCGCGCCTCGGACAGCATACGGCCGAAATCTTGCGCGAGATCGGAGAAGGCTGACTCTCCCGCACTGCACCGCTCACCCCTTGATTGCGGCTGACCGAAAGCGGAGCATCGCGCAATGCCGGCGCCTGTTGGCGCCGACACCGGGAGAGACTCATGAAAATTGTTCCGTCGCTTTTCGTATGCGTGCTGTCGATAGCGCCCGCCTTGGCCGACGATCTGCCGAAATTCCAGGTTGACCCGTCCTGGCCGAAAACGTTGCCGAACAACTGGATCATGGGACAGGCCGCCGGCGTCGCGGTCGACGCGCAGGACCACATCTGGGTAATCCAGCGTCCGCGATCACTCACCGATGACGAGAAGGCGGCGAGCTTTAACCCGCCTCGCAGCAAATGTTGCAAACCCGCCCCACCCGTTCTGGAATTCGATCAGGATGGAAATCTTCTCAGATCATGGGGCGGACCCGGGCAAGGCTACGACTGGTTCGAGAACGAGCACGGCATCAATATCGACTACAAAGGCTTCGTGTGGGTCGGCGGCAACGGAAACAACGACGGCCAAGTGCTCAAATTCACACAGGACGGAAAGTTCGTGCTGCAGATCGGCAAGGCAGGCCCGCAGACCGGCAGCGCCGACACCACTCGTTTGGGGCGGCCAGCAGATACCGAAGTCGACCCCGCCACCAACGAAGTCTTCATCGCCGACGGGTACGGCAATCATCGCGTCATCGTGTTCGACGCCGACACCGGGGCCTACAAGCGGCACTGGGGTGCTTACGGCAAGCCGCCGAGCGATGTCAAAGAGGCACCTTACAATCCAGCCGGCTCGCCGCCGGGGCAATTCGCCAATCCGGTCCACTGCGTGAAGATCGCCAAAGACGGGCTCATTTACATCTGCGACCGTTCGAATGATCGCATTCAGGTATTCCGCAAGGATGGAACCTTCGTGAAGGAATTCTTCGTCGCCAAGGACACACCCGGGCAAGGATCGGTCTGGGATCTCGATTTCTGGCCGGATGCCAAACAAACGTTCCTGATGAACGCCGACGGCGTTAACAATGAAGTGCGCACGCTCGTGCGGGAGACCGGAGAGGTCGTCGGCGCATTTGGCCGCAACGGCCGCAACGCCGGCGAATTCCACTGGATCCACAATCTCGCGGTCGACAGCAAAGGCAACATCTACACGACCGAAGTCGATACCGGAAAGCGGGCACAGAAGTTCCGCTACGTCGGATCACCGCTGCGCTAGAGCTCCTGACTCAGGTCGTCCACGGCGCCAAAGCTTGGCGCTACCACGTGAGGGTGCGCGCGTTTTCCGCGAAGATGAAACCCTGCGTATATCCGGGTTTGCCCATCTGTACACCCGGCACGAGGTCATCCATCGCCAATCCGAACTCGGCCATGCACGGTCCGCACATCAAGACTACTCCACCGTCGCGGATAAAATCGGCGAGGATGTCGCGCGGCACGCGTTGCATCGATGGCTTCCTCTCCTGCTCGCCGTTTTTGGCGGCGAGCTTGACTGCGTCGAGATTGAGAAAGACCGCGACCGGATGCCCCTGTTTCAGCGTCGCGTGTGCGAAATGAAGGCCCATCCAGCCACGCCACGAGTCGCCAGTAGTCATGTTGATGAATAACGGATTTCTCTGTGGCACGCTGTTCGCGAGCGTATCCGCGTCGTGTGCGAGACCTTTGTTAATTGCTAAAGCGGCTCCCAATCCGACCAACAGTCCGCATAAGAAAAATATTGCGCGTCGCATTGAACACTCCCGTACGAATGCCGTTTTGGTGTGAGTAAAATAGCACGAGCGCATGCCATTTCCGCGCTAGGAAATCGCTGTCGGCGCCAGCGCCTCGATATCCGTGACCACATCGATGACCGCCGTGCGCTTGGCAGCAAGCGCCTTGGCAAGCGCGGGCGCAAAATCGGCCGCGCGCTCAACCCGGATTCCGAGCGCACCCATGTCTTCGGCGAGCTTGGCGAAATTGGTCGGATTGTAGGTCCACAACTCGCGCGCTTTGGCGGTCTGCTCGCCGCCATAGGCCCGGTCGAAGCCTCGTTTCGATTGATTTCCGCCGCCGTTATTGTTGACGACGGTAACCGAGGCGAGATTCCATCGCACCGCCGTTTCAACCTCGGCAAGGTGGTACCAGAATCCCGCATCGCCAGTGAACACCACCACCGGCCGCTCCGGGCATGCCGCTTTTGCACCGATACCTGCCGGAAACGCCCAACCGAGATGCCCGGCGCTACGCATGTAATTCTGTGCTGACACGCGCAAGTCGTACATGCCTCCCATCCACATGCCGGCGTGACCCGTATCGACGACGATAATGGCATCGTCAGGCACGTGCTTGGTCAACTCACCACAGATGCGCGCCGGGTGGATCGGCACTGAATCCGATTCGAGCATCGGTTTATACTTGGCGTACCAGTCGTTGCGTAGATCCGAGATTTCCTTGATCCAGGCCACACGCTTTGTCGCGCTCGATTTGTCAATCTGGCCCAGCATTCGCACCAGGACGCTCTTTGCATCGCCGAGCACGCTCGCAACCAACGGATAGTTGCGGCCGAGGGATTCCGGCTCGATGTCGATCTGGATC
>Ga0335080_10000124_pt1 | contig 66202 bp, 47 predicted proteins | sample Lox_Sample_34_FD_206720 | JGI IMG/M metagenome (GOLD analysis project Ga0335080, IMG submission 206720) | Soil microbial communities from Loxahatchee National Wildlife Refuge, Florida, United States - Lox_Sample_3.4 | ecosystem: Environmental > Terrestrial > Soil > Wetlands | place: USA... | reverse complement strand
ATTTTGCCAGAGTGCGGTACCCTGAAAAGTATCGGGGTTAAAACTGGAAAACGGCGGCAAGAACGGCAGGAACGCCTGAGAGACACCGCAGTCCGTCCCACCCAGAGGACAGGGTAAGCCCGGATAGTAATTGAAGTTGTCTGACTCGGCGAGGTACGGCGGGTTCATCCACAAACCCTGCGCGCCCTGATTCCAGGACGAGTCGTGGAAGATGGCATAGCCAGCCCGAAATGCGGTCTTCTGGCTTCCCAGGACCTTCCAAGCAAGGCCAATACGGGGCTCGAGCGCGGTTTTATCGAACTCAATGCCGGCGGCGCTGTCAGAGTGCACGCACGATGTGCAACCTGGCACCGGCGGCCCGGCGACCAGATATTTTCCGTTGAGGCTGCCGCCTCCGGCGAAGACGAAGTTCGCCATCCGGTTTCTGACTTCCGAGATGGGTGTGACCAAAGCCCAGGCGAAACCGATGTTGAGCGTCAGGTCCGGCGTAACGCGCCAATCATCTTGCACGAAGGGGCGGAAGAGCTTCCAGCGCCGTCCGGTGGTGGCGCCGAGGTAGGTCTGGTCATGAATGGCCCCGCCCACCTGACCGAGGAGAATATCCGCGATGCCGTCACCGCTGAAGGTGCCGCCGTTTCCAATGAGATAAAAGCCATCCTGGAAGGCATTAGTTTCGGCATTCAACTGGTTGGCTCGAAATCCGAGCCCAACCCGGATGTCGTGCTTGCCGCGGATCATGTCGAAGGAATCATTGAAGGTGAAGACGTTGGTTCCGCCTGTGAAGGGTGCAAAGCCGCGGTCTCCCACTGACCAATAGCCGGTAAGCAATTGGATGGAGGTCATACCGCAGCTCATGCAATCCGTGGTGGTTTGATTCACGATGCCGGGGGGCTGGGCGCCACAAAGACTATTCAGGTCGGCGCCAAGAATACCAAGTTGTTGGGATTCACAACTGCGGTCGCCGAACGAAAGGATATGGTTGAAGATCCGGTTGAACCCAAAAGTGGCCTCGTTGATGTTCCGATCGGAAAAGATATGCGTCTCTGAGATGAGCGCGTTACGGCCGTGATTGCTGATGTTCTGTGTGCTGGAAAACGCACCCTGTTCGGCAAATCCCGGGGAGCCTCCGGGGACGAACGAGTCAGCCTGATCGTAGCTGAACCTCGCGAAGGCCGTGTCTTTAGAGGAAAAATTGTGGTCAAGGCGAATATCGAACTTGCCTTCGTTGAGTCTTCTTACTGGAACGTTTGTGTAGTTGTAGCCGTCTTCGGCGTTACTCGCATTCGACTGCGGGTAAAGAGCAACGACTCTCGAGCCAACTGCGTCAATCAGGCCCGTCGGTATGACGTTACAATCCGTTCCCAGCGTCTGCCCACCGTGAGAGTTAATGGGCTCGAATTGGACTTGATTCAGCGGCAGATTCTCGGTGCCGGGCACGCACTGGAAGGCCGCAGGTTCGCCGGACTGCGCGTAGGGATTCGTGATGTTCGAGAAGGTGGACTGCATGCTTCCGCGGGAGATGCCGAAGGGATCCAAACGGAAATCCCCGGCCATCATGTCTGGAGTGGGGATCAGACCGACAAAGGGCACTCCCTTGCGCTGCCGCTTGGCTTCGTAATCGGCGAAGAAGAACGTCTTGTCTTTCTGGACGGGCCCACCCACGGCAAACCCAAACTGATTGAGGTTGAATTTCGCTTTGGCGTGGGGAAAGCTCGCGTAGGCATCGAGAGCGGTATTGCGGAAGTATTCGAACACCGACCCGTGGAACTGGTTGGTGCCCGTCTTGCTGGTAATTAGCACGGTGGGGCCAGCGCGGGTGCCGAATTCAGCCGAATAGTTATAAGTGAGAACTTTGAACTCTTGAATGGCATCGACAGATGGGAGAATGGCAATGCCGCCGGCGGTCAGTTCGTTATTGTCATTGCCGTCGAAGAGCCAATCGGTGCTGGAGGCACGAGAGCCGCCGACGGACAGCGAGAAAGTCCCTCGGGCCGACACTTCGCTGCTGGGACCGGCATTGAAGAAGCTCTGCGTGCTGGTCTCCTGGGTGGTGCCTGGAGTCAGCGTGGCCAACTGCACGAAGTCGCGCCCGTTGAGCGGGAGGTCGGCAACTTCTTCGGAGGTGATGACCTGGCCAAGAGTCGGATTGGTCGTTTCTACGGCGACTTCGGTGGCGCTGACTTCGACATTTTGAGTAACGGAAGCGGGGTTCAGCGAAAAGTCAATTTCGCGCTGTTCGTCGATCTGGAGGCGGACATCCTTCTGCTCGGTAGTCTGAAAGCCCTGCGCCTCGACGTGAATCGTGTAGAACGCCACCGGAAGCAGGGGAACCAGGTAGTGTCCGGAACTGTCGGTCTTGGCTTCGCGTGACAGGCCAATGGCCTGCGACGTGATCGTCACGCTGGCGCCGGGGATAACGGACCCGGTTTTATCGGCAACGGTTCCAGAAAGAGTGCCATTTGCCTGACCGTAAACGAACGGACACAAGAACAGCGCGAAACATGCCACCGCCACGAGCAGCACATTCTTTGTCAGCATTGTCGCTCCCCTAGTTTGTTTTCCAAACATCAAGGTTGTTCGGTCTCAGAGAGAGTGAGAAAGCACGTCCTAATGAGAACCGCACCCCGGTTTCTCTTTGTTTGAGACCGATCATATGAATGTATTCCGGTGTGCAAAGTCAAGGGCTTTGTCGAGTTTCGCGACTCGCACACGGCGCTTATGGAATTCTCCGGCGCCACGGGCGCCGCAATCTCTCAACCGTTGGCTCTTGCCACCAGCAAAATTGCCAGACAATAGAAGACGAACATCAGAAATAAATACAACCTGGCTTTACCTGGAGCCCCATCGAACTCTTTCCAGGCGAAGACTCCCCAGAGCGCGGCGACCATGGGGGCGGATTGGCCGATGGCATAGGAGATCGCCACTCCGGTGTAGTTGGCCGCAACCAGGTTAAAGACCATGCCTGTGCCCCATATGAATCCGCCGAGCAAGCCGAGAGCATGAGCAGAAAGTGGTCCATCGAAGAAACCCGAGAAGCTCACGGGGTCGCCGACGAGCGGGTGCTTCATGAAGTAAACGTTCCAGATGAAGCAGGAGAGCAGCGCGCCAAGCGTCAGGAAAAGGGCCACCGCATACGGACCGAGCGTGTTTCCCCGGGTCATAGCGTGGGTAACAAAAGGAGCCCAGCAGCCCATCAAAACGCCTGAAATAACGCAGACGACGATGCTCTTCTTTGAGACCGTGCGTCCTGCGATCGCGAGACTACCGTAGGCTTTGCCATCCAGCACAACCGCGATCAGCGCGCATACCACTCCAGCGCCAAGCAGCAACGCGTCTCCTTTCGGCTGCAGGGCATAGCTCGAGATGACACCAACCACAAGAGCAATTCCGATAGCGACGGGAAATGCGATGGCGAGGCCCGCCATGTCGATGGCAGCCACCAGCAGTAAATTCGCCAGATTAAAGATTGCGCCGCCGAGCATGGTGGAAAGAATGTTATTCAGGTCGGCCGAGTGAACATTATGGGGCAGGCTTGCCGCGTCATTGCTCGTCATCCCCATGGTGTGGCCAAGAATGAGGGAGATCAGGAAGATGCCGACGGCATAGTCCCAATAGAACAATTCAAAACGATAGTTCTTTACGCCCTTGTATGTGTTCGCCCACGAACCCCAACAGATGGCGCTCGTGATCATCATGAAGAGTGCGACGCCCAGTGAACTGGGAGTGAACATCAGCGCTCCTTTAAATTGCCAATCCCAAGCAAACGGGCCACTTACTTGCCGCGAATTCTCGAGACAAACATGTTGAGGAATCGTTCGGCCTCGACTTCGATGCAAACCTTCGCGTTCGGTTCGACTTTCGCAAGCCCCTCGATCACATAATGGTCGCCTTGCAGGATGCTGCGCTCGTTGTAGCCCTGCCGGTTCGCGACCGTCTCGCCGCGAGTAAATTCGCCCCGGGTTTCGACATCGACGTGCATGGCGGGCGCAGTCACCAGAGTCGCGTCGATTGCGACGCCGACGGCGAGCGGATCGTACATGGCGGTGCCGTTCCATCCGAATTTGGAAGAAGCTTCGATCAGGAAGCCGGCGACTTTCACCATAAAGTCGTTGATCGGGCCGTGCGTTTTGGCAAGTTGATCAAGATGCACCCCGGTCAGCAGCGTTTTGTTAGCGACATCAAGGCCGACCATGGTGAGCGGCCAGCCGGCCTGGAAGACGATCTGAGCGGCCTCCGGGTCGTTCGCGATGTTAGCTTCGGCGGCTGCGTTCACATTGCCTCCGCTGATCGAGCCGCCCATCAGGATGACTTCCTTAACGAGCGGAATAATCGTTGGGTCTTTCTCGACTGCAAGGGCAATGTTGGTGAGCGGGCCAACCGGCACGAGTGTGATTTCGTGCGGCGCCTCATGGACCATTTGGATGATGAGGTCCGGACCATACCGTGAATCAACCTTGCAGCGACTGGGCGGTAATTCGATATTGGCGAGGCCATTCTGGCCGTGCCAGAACTCGGCAGTCGTCAGTTTCTGAAATAGCGGATGCCGGGCCCCGGCGGCGACAGGAATGTCGCAGCGGTTGGCAAGCGACATCATACGGAGCGCGTTCTCGAGGCCCTGTTCGGCCGTGACGTTACCCGGAACTACGGTGACGGCGCGAACATCGAGTTCCGGCGAGTTGAGCGCCAACATGAGCGCCATGGCATCATCGGTTCCAGGGTCGGTATCAAAAATAATCTTCTTTGGAGCGGCGAAGGCGGGAACGACAAGGGACACGGAAACAAGAATTGCGAGAATCGTCGTTCCGCGCGCGCCCAGATGACGGGATGTTTTCAGAACAACCTCCAGGAGTTGAACCGGGCGTAGAGTAGTTCGCGAGCACCGAAGTGTCAAGGCTGGCCGGTCCAGCCTGTGCAGCAAGGCCCGTTCGAATCGAAATTGCAGCCGTTTTCAGGGGCGTCTCATCTACTAACCGGTCCCTGCCGTTTTCAATTCGGCTGCCGTACAATTGCTGCGCGAAGACGTTGCGGCCAGTTGTGATTCGCTGTTTCGAGTCTAGTTCTTCATGTCCGCGGATTCTGCTCCAACCCGAAGCTCCGATAGCAGGAGCCGCACTCACGTCTCCACCGCCGGTAGTTCACATCATGCCGAACAGAGCGAAGCGACCGCGTTTTTTGCGGGACGACCTCTGTTGCCCAACAAAGGAATACCGCTAGATCTTGATTGGGTCCGCGGGGTGCGCGTGAACACGAGCGCCATCGAGCGCCGAGCCCAGACGCAGGTTGCACGCCGCACCGTCAAGAAGGAGTGGCAGGCGGCTTGGCTGCTGCGGGCCATCACCTGCATGGATCTGACCACGCTTTCCGGTGACGACACTGACGAACGCGTTCGGAGATTGTGCGCGAAGGGACGGCATCCGGTTCAGCAGGAGATCGAGCAAAAGCTGGGGATTAAAGAGCTCGACATCAGAGTTGCGGCGATTTGCGTGTATCACACGTTCGTCGAGACTGCTTTGGCCGCGCTTGAGGGCAGTGGTATCCATGTGGCTGCCGTATCCACTGGATTTCCTGCGGGCCTGTCGCCTTTGGCCGAGCGAGTGGCAGAAATCCGCCGGTCGGTCGAAGCCGGCGCGCACGAAATTGACGTTGTGATCACCCGGGCACACGTCTTTGGCGGGCGCTGGCAAGCTCTATACGACGAAATTGCAGAATTCAAACAAGCCTCTGCCGGGCGGCATATGAAAGTGATCCTGGGCACTGGTGATTTGCTCACTCTGCGCAACGTGGCGCGGGCAAGTCTGGTGGCGATGATGGCCGGGGCGGACTTCATCAAGACTTCTACCGGGAAAGAGCCGACAAATGCGACTTTGCCGGTTGGGCTGGTGATGACACGCGCGATTCGCGAATATGCGCAAGAGACCGGCATGGCGGTTGGGTTCAAACCGGCGGGCGGAATTCGCACGGCGAAGCAGTCGCTGGATTGGCTGGCGATGATCAAGGAAGAGCTGGGCGCTTCGTGGCTGCGGGCAGAGATGTTTCGCTTTGGGGCGAGTGGGCTGTTGGGCGATATTGAGCGCCAGTTGGAGCATTTTGTTACGGGGCGGTATTCGGCGGAGTGGCGACACCCGATGGCGTAGCGAGAAAAGCTGCAACCACGGAGGGCACGCAGGCGGGCAGGAGCAGTGTAGTGATCAGCTGGGTATTACATCCTTCTGGAGGCGTGGGCTTATCTGCCGGGACAAACAACAATGACCATCGCTGAAAACTTTGTAAGCATGGAATACGGGCCAGCGCCTGAGGATCCAAGGGAAGTTTCTCTTTGGCTGGATCGGCATGGGCGGAAGTTTGGACATTTTGTTAATGGGGCGTGGCTGGCGCCGGCGGCTGGCGAGTACTTCGATACCGTCGATCCGTCGAATGGCGAAAAGCTGGGCCTGGTTGCGCAGGGATCGGCGGCGGACATTGCTAAGGCGGTGAAGGCGGCGCGGGCGGCGGCTCCGGAGTGGCAGGCGCTGACCGGCCATTCGCGTGCGCGGTATCTGTATGCACTAGCGCGACTGGTGCAGAAGCACTCCCGCCTGTTCGCCGTGCTCGAAACCATGGATAACGGCAAGCCCATCCGTGAAAGCCGTGACATTGATATTCCGCTCGTCGCCCGGCATTTTTATCATCATGCCGGCTGGGCGCAGATTCTCGACTCCGAGTTCGCCGGGTACGTGCCGTGCGGTGTAGTCGGCCAGATCATTCCGTGGAATTTCCCGCTGCTGATGCTGGCATGGAAGATCGCTCCAGCTTTGGCGACTGGAAATACGGTGGTCCTGAAGCCGGCCGAGTTCACTCCGCTGACGGCGCTGCTGTTTGCGGAGATCTGCCAGGAAGCGGGACTGCCCGCCGGCGTGGTCAACATCGTGACAGGAGACGGGCGGACGGGCGAGGCGCTGGTTAAGCATCCCGATATAGACAAGATTGCTTTTACCGGTTCGACCGAGGTGGGGCGTGCGATTCGAGCTGCGACGGCCACCAGCCCCAAACGGCTGTCGCTCGAACTTGGCGGCAAATCGCCGTTCATCGTGTTTGAAGACGCGGACCTTGACTCAGCTGTCGAGGGCCTGGTCGATGGCATCTGGTTCAACCAGGGGCAGGTGTGCTGCGCGGGCTCGCGGCTCTTGATGCAGGAGAGCATCGCCGAGGCGATGACTCTGAAGGTGAAGGATCGGATGAGCAGCTTGCGGATTGGCGCGCCGCTCGATAAGGGGATTGACATTGGTGCAATTGTCGCGCGTGTACAACTGGACCGTATTCGCAGTCTGGTGGATCAGGGCGTCGCCGAAGGCGCGACTTGCTGGCAGCCGCAAATGGCGCTGCCTGCCCGCGGGTTCTACTATCCGCCGACGTTGTTAAGCAATGTGCATCCGACGTCGATTGTGGCGCAGCAGGAGATTTTCGGTCCGGTGTTGGCGGCGATGACTTTCCGAACACCGAGCGAGGCCGTGGAACTTGCCAACAACACGGTATATGGTCTGGCGGCATGCGTGTGGAGCGAGAGCGTGAATGTCGCACTGCATGTGGCGGCCCAGCTCAAGGCAGGAGTGGTTTGGGTGAACTGCACCAACATGTTTGACGCGGCCTGCGGATTCGGCGGCTATCGCGAAAGCGGATATGGCCGCGAGGGCGGACGCGAGGGACTGCGGGAGTATCTCGAACCGGCATGGTTCAAAAATCTCTCAGTCAGCCGTCTACCCCCGGTTCCCAGCCCTCAGTTCACGGAAAAACTGGCGGTATCGGCGGCTGATGACCGGGAGATCGACCGAACCGTAAAACTATACATCGGCGGCAAGCAGGCACGGCCGGATTCAGGTTACAGCATGGAGGTGCGCGGACCGGATGGCCGCCTGCTAGGCGAGGCTCCGCTCGGAAACCGTAAAGATATTCGCAATGCCGTCGAAGCGGCGCGCAAGGCTTCGAGTTGGGCAAAGGCTACGGCACACAACCGGGCGCAGGTACTCTATTACTGCGCGGAGAACCTTTCGCAGCGGCGGGACGGGATCGCGCAGCACCTGGCGGCAGCGGTCGGCGAAAAACAAGCAGCGGCGGAGGTGGACTTCGGCATCCAGCGCATCTTTACGTACGCAGGCTGGGCCGACAAATTCGATGGCGCAGTGCACAATCCCCCTTTCCGAAATATCGCCATTGCCATGAAGGAAGCGATCGGTACGGTGGGCGTGATTTGCCCGCGCGAAGCGCCCTTGCTCGGATTTCTTTCTGTCGTCATGCCCGCGCTGGCCATGGGGAACACGGTGGTCGCCGTGCCGTCAGAAGCGTATCCGCTCATTGCGGGCGACTTGTATCAAGTATTTGACACCAGCGATCTGCCGGGCGGCGCCGTGAATATCGTTACCGGATATGCCTCGCAACTGCTGAAAACGCTCGCCGAGCACGACGACCTCGATGCCATCTGGAGCTTCGCTGACGCGGAGAGCGCATCCGCAGCCAAAGCCATGTCGGTCGGAAATCTGAAACAGGTGTTCACCAACGAAGGCCGCGCGATTGACTGGTTTGATCCGAAAGTGGCTGAGGGTCGCTGGTTCCTGGAGCATGCCGTGCAGGTGAAGAACATTTGGGTGCCCTACGGGGAGTAAGAGCGTGCTCCGCCTCCATTGGTCACATCCCCGCACTCGACCTGAAGCGGTCACCGAGGCGCCAGTCATTCGGAAGCCTTAGACCTTCACAAAGTCGATAAACCCGTGTTCCACATCGGTTCGCGCGAGCCTCGCACGTACCTTATCACCGACGTGTAACCCTTGCGCCCCCTGGGCCAGCAAGCCTTCCACGCGGGGATTCAGGACGCGGACAAAGGTCCCCTTGGGAGTCACTCCCGTGACCATCGCATCAAATATTTCACCCAAACGATTGCTCATCACGACCGCCGCCAGGCGTTTGGTCATCTCGCGCTCAACCTTCCGCGCAGCGTCCTCTTTCTGTGTGCAGTTGCCGGCAATTGCGGCCAAATCGCTCTCCGAGTACGGCCCCGGCTTTCCATCGAGCATCGACTTGATCAACCGCTGCGTGACTACGTCGGCAAAACGCCGGTTCGGGGCGGTCGAGTGCGTGTAGTCCTGTACCGCGAGGCCAAAATGTCCGCACGGGGGATCGCCCGGCCGCTCCAGCACGTATTCACCAGGCCCCATCAACTTGATTACCGCCAGCGACAAATCAGCGAAAGAACCGGGATCGATGGCCTTTCGTCTGACTAGAAAGTCGTTGAGCGCCTTCGAGTCGGGCTGAGCCGGAAGATTCTCGCCCTGCGCCGCCGCCAGCCGCACAATTCCGTCCCAGTGCGCGGGAGTTCTTACGACCCGGCGTAGCGAAGACACTTTGTTCAGCATTCGCGCGACGACGCCGTTGGCCGCGATCATGAAATCCTCGATTAGTTCTGTAGCGCGATTCTTCTCCTGCTTCGCTATGTCCACTACCTGCTGGTTCAGCATTACGGGACGGAGTTCCGCAGTTTCGATATCGAGAGCTCCATGCTGGTAGCGTAATTTTTTGAGAGCTTGTGCAACTTCATCCTGCAGTTTGAGCTGCGCCTGCACCGCCTGGGAAGCAGCGACTTTCGCCGGCGCGGTCGCGGCTTTCTCAAGCCAGGCTCCCACACTGTTATAGGTAAGTTGCGCTTTGTTGCACACAATCGCCCGATACACATCACTTGATTGCAGGGTACCGGAGCCATCGACAACGAACTCAATCACAATGGCAGGACGATCCACATTTTCCAGCAGGGAGGATGCACCGGTCGAAAGCGCATCCGGCAGCATGGGAAAATTGCAGACGCCGGTGTAAACGGTGGTTGTTTCGCGCGCCGCATGCACATCGATCGCAGAACCCTGCCCCACGAACGCATCGACATCCGCGATACCCACCATCACTTTCACGGCGCCATTCGCCAAAGGCTCGGCGACCTCAATCTGGTCCAGATCCTTCGAAGTGTCGTTGTCAATCGAAGACCAAACCAATCCGCGCATATCCCGCACCCCGTTCGAGGCCGCGACGGCCGGCGGATGCGCGTGGATGGCTGACAATTGCTGCGCGATTTCAGGCGGAAAATCCGGGTTGAATCCCTGGGCTATCATGATTTGCTTTGCGGTTGCCTGAAGATCTGTATGGGACGGGAGAAGATCGATCATGAACGCTCGCTTTCCACTCTGGTTACGGGTCCCGGCCAGCCTAAATTATGGCAGCCGAGGGCGAACATAAAATGAGTGATATCAGGGGGCAGGTACGAATTGGTCCTGGCTGGAGTTTCTTCAGGTGTTCTTCGCTCCCCGGTTAACGATAGTAAGAACGTCTTTCTTCGATTTCGCTCGCTTGCGCGAGCGCACGGTGCCGTTCACGAGGTCCGCAATCGTAGTGCTCTCCAGAATTTTGGCGGCGGAATCTCTTACTTTGAGGAACACTTCGTAAAGAGCGCGATGATCGTCATTCAGTGCGATCAGATCGCGTAGTTGCTCGGCATCGCCGAAGGGCGCAAGAGGGCCATCGATCAGGCGGATGATCTCGCTCAAGCGGATTTCATCCGGCGGGCGGCGCAGTTGGTAGCCGCCTTTGGCACCGCGAACGCTTTCAACAATGCGTGCGTTCTTTAGCTCCAGCAGGATCAGTTCCAAAAATTTTTCCGGCAGATCGTTATCCATGGCGATCTCCCGTATTTTGATCGTCCCCGTGCCGTAGCGATGCCCTAGCGTGGTGACCGCCTCTAATGCATACAGCCCTTTTTGCGAGATTTTCAACCTCGTATCCTTTCAGGTAGCAGCGTCCGCATTTGACTTACTTTCTCGTACTTTAGTGTGCTCCGTTTTCCATTGCAATAGTCTCTTTGGAGGTATGCTGACGTGCCGGCACCTCTACGCTTGACCTCCCAGACTTGGTCCACTAGAGTCGAGAACCGGCGCCAACCTGAATTGCAGGTGGCGGCAAGTTTCTTGTTGGGTCGAGGCATTCTCGTCATGACAGCCAAAAAGAACGCGGTACGCGAAGTCGCGGCTCTTCATCAAAAAGCCCTGCTTATGTCGGCTTCCGAAATCGACCGGACCCTGGTTCGGCTGGCTCACGAGATTCTCGAGAAAAACGGCGGACTCACCCGCCTGGGGTTGGTAGGAATTCGCCGCCGCGGCGTCCCCCTCGCCGAACGCCTGGGCAAGATCATTCAAAAGGTCGAAAAGAGGCCTGTTCCGGTCGGCAAACTCGACATCACTTTTTATCGTGATGATCTCTCGACTCTTGGCCCGAAGCCGGTCGTGCAGCCGGGCCAGGTGGGATTCCCGATCGAGGGTAAGAATATCGTGCTCATTGACGATGTGCTCTATACCGGACGCACGATCCGCGCCGCCCTCGACGCCCTTTTCTCGCACGGACGCCCCAGCATAGTGCAGTTGCTGGTATTAATTGACCGCGGCCATCGCGAATTGCCCATCGAGGCAACCTTCGTCGGCCGCACGGTGCAGACCACCAATAACGAAGTGATTGAAGTTAAGATGATTGAGATCGACGGCACCGAAAAAGTGCTGCTGATGGAAAGAACCTAATGCAGCCCCAGGTCATCGGGCAACCCGGCAACCGGTGACTTCACTTGCGTAGACTCCATTCCGCCTCAAACTGCGCCCTCTCATAAAACGATTTCTGTGCTCCCACACGGGTCGTCGAAAGCCCCGCGTACAGGTTGGCGCGCCGGGCCGCCTCCAGTTCCGGCATACCTTCTCCCAGGAATGTCGCGAAGCTGCCAATAAACGCATCCCCCGCCCCCGTCGAATCCAGGCTCCTCATGGGGAACGGCGCCACATGCCATGTCCCATCTTTTCCTGCCAACAACGATCCGTTGGCTCCGAGCGTTATCAGGACGCGCCGAATGCCACTCGACAAAAGCCTCTGTGCGCACCGCTTGGCGTCCTCCACATCGCGCACCGGGAGGCCGCTAATCGTCTCGGCTTCGCTTTCATTCGGCACAAAGTAATCCAACTCCGCCACCGCCTTCAGGTCCATCGGCTGCGCCGGCGCCGGGTTCAGGATGCAGCGAATCCCGTTTTTTCGCGCAAATTGAATCGCGTGATACACCGTCTCCACGGGGATTTCCATCTGCAGCACTATACAGTTGACGTCCTTCAGCATGTCGGAGGCAGCGTCCACGTCCGCAGGCTTCAAAGTATCGTTCGCTCCCTTCACCACGATGATTCTGTTCTGTCCCGACGAATCTACAAATATCGGAGCGACGCCGCTGGAAACCCCGCTCACCTGCCGAACATGAGTACAATCAATCCCAAGCTTCTCGAAATTTGTCATCGTGGCGGGGCCAAACAGATCGTCGCCGACGCGTGCCACCATAAAAACGTCTGCCCCACAGAGCCGCGCCGCTACGGCTTGGTTCGCGCCCTTTCCGCCAAAACCTAAATTGAACTTGTCGCCGAAAATAGTCTCTCCCGGCTTGGGAAAATGATCGGAGAAAGTAGTCAAATCAACGTTGGCGCTGCCTACAACCGCGATGCGTGAGTTCGACATGTTTATTCCCGATTTTGTCTTGCGTCAGGGCTGCAAGTCACGGGGAAGTTGGAAGGCCGAGAATAGTCAACGCCAGAACGCGTGTCAACCGACATACGATCCGCAGCGAAAGAGTCAGAACGTTCCCATGAGATGCAGAGAGGGTGCGGGCGGGAAGGACCAGGAAGACGGTACCGCAATCCAACTCGGCTCCCCGCTGCTTTGATTCCTCAGCCCGATGTGTGACAATCGCCCGGCAGCAATTCGATCTGCGCGCATCTTCGAAAAGGCAGGTTTCTGATGTCGAACGCGTCGGCAGGGAGCCAGTTGGCATTTGCCATTGAGCGCACCGGCGACTTCGCCGCCGTGCGGTGCAGTGGCCGGCTGGTGGCAGGTACAAACGATCGGTTCTACGTGGAGCTGCGGGAAGTGATTCCCGGCTCCCGGCGAGTCGTGTTGGATTTCGAGGATTTGACCCACTTGGACAGTTCGGGCCTGGGCACGCTGGTGCGGCTTTACGTTCATGCCAAATCGAGCGGCTGCGCGCTGGAACTGGTCAACATCGGAAAGCCAATTCGCCAGATTCTCGGAGTTACGCATCTCTTAACGGTACTGGAGGCGGTTGGCAGAAATAACATCAGGATGGGATGATCGGCAGGCTGCGGCATGCACTTCTGTACCTCTGAGACGCGATACTCTCTGAACTAACCGGCACTCACCGAACTAACTTGACGCGCTGACTTTCGCCGGACTTCTTTTCGAACCATATCTCGCTTTTTGGCAGAGTCAGCGCGTCAACATCGTCAAAGTGCCGTGACATCGCAAGAATTGAAGGCGGAGTCTCTCGGGAGCCGGGCTTCAGATTCTCGAAGATTTCGACTCGCGCTCAGCTTTCTCGAGATCCTCGAGTCTTCCCACATCGCGCCAGTAGTATTCATCCGCGCGAAAAGCGCAAATCTTCTCCCCCTCTGCTGCCAGACGCAGATATGAATCAATGATGGAGAACGTTCCCTGTTCGCTGAGCCTAGCCAGAAGGGCCGTAGAAATGATATGAATGCCGGAAAATGCGAGAGTGTGGGCGTGACGACATGGGCGGACGATCTCGGCGGTGGCTTCGCGGCCAAGGCGGCGACCGCACAGTTCACCACGCTCGTCAAAGACAAGATACCGGGATGTCTCCCGATCCTGCACGGCGAGCATAGCCAGCGCGCCGCGGGTGTTGTGAGCTTGCTTCATGCGAGCAAAGTCGATGCTGCTGAGAACGTCTACATTATGAACGAGGATCGGTTCCTCACCATCGTGAGAGCCGGCGAGAAGAAGGTCTGCGGCTTTCTTGATGCCACCGCCAGTATCGAGCAGGATATCTTCATGCGAGATGTCGATCTTCAGGCCGAAATTCTGGTGCGCAGCAAGGTAGTGTGCGAGTTTGTCGGCAAAGTGATGCGCGTTAATGACGACTTCACGCACTCCGAATGTGCTCAGGCGTTCCAGTGTGATTTCAATGAGCGTGCGGCCACCGAGCTCCACGAGCGCCTTGGGGCGGTCGTCGGTAAGCGGGCGCAGACGAGTGCCGAACCCGGCGGCCAAGACCATGGCCTTCATGAGGGCTGCTTCTCCAGTTCGCGATGATGAAGGATCACTTCCACCCCGCGTGCGGCGCGCAAGTGCTTTGCCAGCTGTTCGGCAAGATACACGGAACGATGCTGACCTCCGGTGCAGCCAAACGACACCATCAGGTCCTTGAAATTGCGGCTCTGGTAGTTCATGACGCTCGAATCCACGAGCGCGATAACACTGGCAAGAAACTGGCGGACCGGCTCCTGCCGTTCCAGAAATTCGACGACGGGCGGATCTTTGCCAGTCAGCGGCTTGAAGCGCTCTTCGCGGCCGGGATTCGGTAAGCTACGCCCATCGAAAATGAAACCACCGCCATTGCCAGTTTCATCCGCGGGCAGCCCGCGATGGAATGAGAAGCTCGACACGCGGACGGTAAGCTGGCCTTTGCTCGCGGCGGTTGCTTGCAACCCTTCAGAAGCAACCATGTTGCGGAATGCTTCGGTCAGAGTCGGTAGCGCGACCGGCAGTTCGACATTGTGCAAAAGCCAGCGAATGTTGCGGAGCGCGTAGGGCACGCTCTGCAAAAAATGGGTTTTGCGTTCGTAAAAACCCCGAAAGCCATATGCACCAAGAGCCTGCAGAATGCGGACGTAAACATACGGGTAGTAGTAATGCATAAAGGCCGCGCGCTCGAGCTCAACGAAATTCGAAAGGCTGTCGAGATAGCAATTGAGCAGTTGCTGCCGAAGGTCAGGCGGCAGATCGGCCTTGGCATCGTAAAGAAGTGACGCGATATCGTATTGCAATGCGCCTTTACGTCCTCCCTGATAGTCGAGAAAATAGGGATCGCCGTCCTTCAGCATGATGTTGCGCGACTGGAAATCACGATATAGGAAGTAGTCGCGCGACGCGCTCAGAAGGAATTTGGTGAGACGCGAGAAATCGTCTTCAAGGGCCTGCTCATTGAACGGGATACCAGCCAGGCGGAGAAAGTAATACTTGAAGTAATTCAAATCCCAGGCTATCGACTGCCGGTCGAAGCTACCACGCGGATAACAGACTTTGTAGTTGAGACCGCGTCCTGCTTCGACCTGAAAACGCGGGAGAAGGGTAACGACCTTCTTGTAAGCCTCCACAGTTGGCGCAGCAACCTCTGTCCTGGAGCGGTGCTTGGAAAGAAATTCAAACAGAGTCGTATCGCCCAGATCCTGCTCTAGGTAGGCACCCTGGCTGAGGGCCTCACCGTAAATCTCCGGAACGGGAAGACCGTGACGTCGAAAATGGCGGGAGAATTCAACAAATGCGACATTTTCCTCGCGAACATCGTAAAGGATACCGATGGCGCTGGATTTTCCGTTCGAGAGCCGGAAAATCTTGCGGCCCGAGCCGCTAAGCTGTCCCTGGAGAGGGACGACTCGCTCCGCTGGGGTTCGAAAGCACTGCTCAAAGAGCTCTTGGAGAACGTCCATGCGGGATAGGCCATTCACTTTGGTCGGCGGCCTCACCGATAACGCTGGCTCGCATCACAGGATCAAAGATACATCAGCACCAGAGATAGACAAGTCATACGCCTGCACCCGTCTTTGCAAATGCCAGCGACTTGCGATGGAATAGGTTTTTCTAGGCTACTGTCGCGCCTTTTTTCCCTTCACACTTTGGAGCACAGTTGCAGGAATTCGGAGCTTCCTGACCATGGGATTCTTTCTACTTCGGACCTGAACGGCGACGCCATCAGCTTCCGGAAACGGGTCGGAAACAACTTCAAGTTCTTCGCCGTAGAGACGGATCTTGCCCGCTACGGTATAACCTAAATGCTTGATTCTAGAACACATATCGGCAACGGAAGAAGATTCCATAATGCTCATAATGTAACCATTATACGCTCCAGCCAAGAGCATTGGGCGCCGTGGAGGGGACGGGGCTTCGGGCACGCTGCCTCTCCAAGAACCGCTTTGATTTGGCTTATCGCACGTTCTGGATGGCGCCGCCTGGGGGGTGAGAAATGGAAGAAGCGCTGAGATGTCTTGCGACCATATCCTGATCCTGGGAGCCTCGCTGCAGAAGGGCCCATTCGCGCGCAATTTGCTCTTGTGAAAGCCCGCGTCGAGTAGAATGGCGCAACTCGGACTGGAGACGCGCCTCAAGGATCTCGCGCACCAGTTGCGGAGGAGCAGCACCATTCAGAATATTGCGAGGGGCTGCGCCAACTTCGACCGGGCGGCCGTCAATCTCCATTCTGAGAACCGGCGCGCCTTGACTGTCGGCGGCGGGGCTTGCCTTGAACGCAAGCTTCTCCCAGTCCTTATCAATCTTCTGGCGCGAAGCTCCGGCACTTGATTCCGCGATAAGACTCTTGAGCCGCCGCTCATATTCCTTGCGTTCCGCACGGGACAGGGGAGGTTCGGGATCGCCATTCGGGTTAAATACCATGGCATCGCGGTCGGGTTCGAAGCGACCGGCACCTGTGCCGATATAAACGGCAAAAACGCAGCCGGCAAAAATCGGGCTGACGACGGCGCTCGGCACGATGTACTTCTTTGACTTCAGGAATGACTCAACCACGCCGTGAGACGTCGAACTGCGCGGCATGGTACCGGGAACCTGTGCAAACACCACACGCGAAAGCGCGATCTCGGGGTGGCGAGCGCCGAATCGGGTGAGCGTTTTTGCAATCTGCTTGGGAGTGGTGATGCCCACATCGGCGATCAGACTGCGATGAACCGCCTTCGGATAGTAGAAATCGATGATGCTCTTGGCAAAATCGGCACAGTTGTTCGAGACCAGATGAAAACGGGAACGATTCGGCAACGAGTTGAGCTTGCGAATCAGCGCATCATCCTGCTCAGGCGTCGTCGCGATCTCAAAGCCGTACATGGTGCGGTCGTAGGAGGAGCCGATGAGTTGATACCAGATCCCGCCTGGGGCTTCGCCCGTCGGTCCATCGGGAGCAAACTCTTCGAGATGTTCGCGGCGGTACTGATCGCGCAGGAAACTGACCATTTTCGCATCCGCGAAGAGGGGCACATCTTCTGGCTTTTCGACCGCATAAAGATAAGGAATGAGCGGAATGGCCAGCCAGTCGTAGCCATCCATGCCGTCGTAGCGGCTGATGACAACCCCGGTTTCTCCTGGGGCGCAGCGACGAAGTTTTATGGGCGAATCGGCGCAAACGTCAGACAGATAGACAGCGGCGTGGCCGGTTGCCGTAAAGAAGCCCATTTTGCCGTAGGGCTCCTCAAGCAACAGAGTGGCCGAGGCATTGGCCAACGAGGCATAAACCAACATCAACGCGAGCAGCCCGGAAAAAGCGCGTCCCGCGCGATTAATTGACCGACCTGGCATAGTCACTCTCAATAACCCTATTATGAACACGCGAGCAGCCAAAAAGTTGCCGCATACATGAAATGGGATCTCCAAAGTACAATGGATTCAGTGGAGTAAAGTAACTAGGACGATGCCGACCGTTTGGCCGACTGCCGGATGAGCCATTCCTGGCTATTCATTTCCCGGCGGTTGCCATGCCGGGAATCGCGAACGTAGGTGCCATCCGCACTCATGCGGCGGGCTTTTACGACCTCGGAAAGATAGGCCGACAGGACCTCGTCACGGAGGTAGCGGACCAGTTTTGGATCCTCGACGGGGAAGGCCAGTTCAACGCGCCGGTTCAGGTTTCGAGGCATCATGTCGGCACTGCCGAGATAGACTTCTTCCCTGCCTCCGTTATGGAAGTAGAAGATGCGGCTGTGCTCGAGAAAGCGGCCCACAATACTGGTCACGCGCACGTTATCGCTGATGTTTGCAACTCCAGGCCGCAGACAGCAGATGCCTCGCACCAGGAGGTCAACCTGAACTCCAGCTTGAGAGGCTTCATAGAGCAACTGAATCACTCGCCGGTCAACAAGCGCATTCATCTTGAAGATGAGGTGGCCGCGCATTCCGTTTTTCTGGTGTTCGATTTCGCGGCGAATCAACTGTTCGAGTTGATCACGCAGATTTACGGGCGCCACCAGGAGTTTTTCATATTCGACTTTCGCCGAATAGCCTGTCAGATAGTTGAACAGATCGGTGCAGTCCTCGCCAATCGCTTCGTCGCAGGTGAGCAGTCCGATATCGGTGTAGAGCTGGGCGGTCACCGTGTTGTAATTGCCCGTTGACAGATGCACATAGCGGCGGATGCGGTCCTTCTCCTGACGAACCACTAGCGCAGCCTTGCAATGCACTTTCAGGTTCATCAGACCGTAGACGACGTGGACGCCCTCTCGCTCCAAACGCCGGGCCCACTCGATATTGCTCTCTTCATCGAATCGTGCCTTGAGTTCGACCACAACGGCGACCTGCTTCCCGTTGTCAATCGCGTCCAGCAGAGCTTCGACGACAGGCGCATTGCGGCCGACGCGATAGAGCGTGATCTTGATAGCGAGCACGGCGGGATCGCGCGCCGCCTGTTGCAGGAAGGCGACAATCGGCTGGAACGAGTCGAAAGGATGGTGCAGGAGTACATCCTGCCGGCGGATGGCCGCAAAGATATCTTCCCCTTCGTCCTGCGGCTGCAGAGCCGGCGCCAGCGTCGGGACAAAGACCTTATCTTTCAGATCCGGACGGTCTATCGAATGCAGGTGCTTCAGCCGGCTCAGCGCCAGGGGTCCCTTCATTTTGTAGACATCGCCGCGCTCCAGTTCGAGGTTCTTGAGCAGGATGTCGAGCACCTCCGCGGGCATGGCTTCGTTGATTTCCAGACGCACCACATCAGCGAACCGGCGCTTGGAAACGCCCTCTTCGACCGATTCCAGTAAATCTCCCGCTTCCAACTGTTGAATGGCCGTATCGGCGTCGCGCGTCACGTGAAAGGGATGGGCATCAACGATCTCCATACCCGGAAAGAGCGATTGCAGGTTGCTCACGATAAGCTGCTCGAGCCATACAAAATACTGCGGCTTCGCGGGCTTGCTTGATTTGGACAACTTCGCTCTTCCCTTGCTTTCCTTGGCCGGGCTCTGCAATGGGACCAGTTGCGGCAAACTGTCTGGAACCTTGACGCGCGCGAAGTGCTCGGTCCCCTGGGGATCGCGAATCAGGACTGCCAGGTTCAGACTGAGATTGGAAATATGCGGGAAGGGGCGTCCCGGATCGAAGGCCAGAGGCGTGAGCGTCGGAAAAACTGTCTCCGCAAAGTAGCGGTTTGCGATCGCAGCTTGAGCCGGCGTCAGTTGCGAGTAGTCGGCTACGTGGATACCCTCTCTTTTCAGGCCGGGAAGTAACTGAGATCGCAGGCAATCCTGGCCTGCCTTGTAGAGCTGGGCGACGCGCTCGCGGATGGCAAGCAACTCGTCGCCGGGAGGCATGCCGTCGGGTCCCGATTCCAGGGCTCCACTTCCGAGCTGCTCCTTCAGGCCAGCGACCCGCACCATGAAAAATTCGTCAAGATTAGAACCAACGATGGAAAGGAATTTCACGCGTTCCAGTAAGGGATTCTGCTCATCCTGGGCTTCTTCGAGAACCCGCGTTTGAAAGGCAAGCAGGCTGAGTTCGCGATTCACGTAAAGCGAAGGGTCATCGAGCGCCAATGGCGCCGATTCGTGGTGGTGCGGGACAGGATCAATCCGGCTCTTGCGGCGGGCAATTGCGGGGCCGCCATTTTTCTTGGTTATGAGTTCGCTGAGAGGCACCCGATAAGTGTACTAGGAGCCGGGGACGGCGGTCTCGCCAGCCCCGGGCAGGATGAAGCCGGCGAAGAGAACGTCACACAAAGAAGTGATTATTATCACTGATGGCGGGTGATCTCGAGTGGTATCTCTCAGGCTGGCACGGCCCGGACGGTGTTTCTTACCCGGCCTTATACCTCGATTACAGCCGCCGCCGGAGCGGCCGGTTTCATGTTCTGTTGCAGACACGAAACACCGGAGGCTGCAGCCATGGCAGACGATACGATTCTCAGAGGGCTGATGCAGTCCGCCCTCTTCGTCGCATCAATCTTCTTGTTGTACGAGTACACACTGTGGGCGAAGAGGTGCGGCTCACTAATTTCGTCTACTCCCGAATTTCCGCCAAACAAGTATGCGGTCGAGAACCGCGGCATTCTCTTCGCCAGCCAACGATTGGCTTCTCCCGTTGGCAGCCCTGGCCGGAAAGGCGCCAGCAACGCCAAGTGGGCCACTCTGGGTGATTGGATTGTCCCGGTGATCGTCTGGTTACTTGTCATTATGATGACCTTGGCGATTGTGGCTTTCTTGCTTGGCGACAGGTAAGCCCCTTGCAGCCAAGCCACGCCTCGGGAAGTCAACGCCGACCAGCTGCGTCCAAAGCGCGATAGAGAAAACAGATAGAAGCCTTGGGCGATTCGCGGGTTGGGTTTCAATCCGCCCTTGTCGTCTGACCTTACGGGATCAGTCCGCGGGCATGGAGGCCGGGCTTGGAATCGCCGGGCGGAACATGGCCGACGATCTCTCCAGCGGAACTTCCAGCCATTTGCGAACCGTTGGAAGCGCCCTGCGCATGGCAAGTTCGCCCACGCGCAGGAGCTCTCCAGCTCGCTTAAAGTCGTCGAAATCAAAGCCAGCCACGTCGGGCTCGATGATCAGGTCAGCAGCCTTACGCCATCCATCACTCATGCGGTCCTGCGCGATGGCAAACGATTGGCCAATCACGTCGAACAGATGGCGAGGCGAACTTTTGCAGGACCAGGAGCCTTTTAACTGCACGGCGAGGACCCTGTGGGCACCCATTTCCCGCAAGGGAACGGTGGGCACCGGATGCGATAGCATCCCGTCAACAAAACACCGGCCATCAATATTCACGGGCAAGAACATGCCGGGATAGGCACAACTGGCTCGGACTGGATCGATCAGAGACCCAGTGCGAAAAACAGCTCCTTCGCCACTCTTGAACTCCGTCGCGACCACGCCCAGCGGAATACGCAATTCCTCAAATGTCTTGGTTTTCAAAGTGCGGGTAAGGAACGAGACCATCCGGTCATTGCTGGCAAAACCGAAACGCGAAAGCGTCCAACGGGCGAAGGAATTGAAGCGGACTTTGTGGGCAACTTCTTCCAGTTCGGCAATCGAAAGACCGCTGCAGTAGGCAGCGCCGATCAGCGCACCGACGCTGGTCCCGGCGATAAAACTGACAGGAATGCCCTCTTCTTCGAGGACTCTGAGAACTCCGACGTGAGCAATGCCACGGGCAAAACCTCCGCCCAGGGCCAATCCGATGGCCGGCATGCCGATCGGCGCCGCCGCCTTTCGCGATAGCTCGCGACTAAATGCCTGGACGGATCGGATGACCTTTCCCAGATTCTTCACGGAGTCACATCCTGGTTTGCCGGGGCCGCAAACCCCCACGCTTCTTTATGTAGGATGCCATAAGAACCACTCGCGTACAGCCCACTGTCGTGCTATCTCGCGCTCACTACGGAGTGTTACCAACGAGGAGGTGCTCCATGCTTGCTATTTACCGCCTAACTCATGGGACACTAATATCTTACCGTTCGGGTTGGATTGCATCCTTTGCGCGATAGAGGGGACCAGGGATCATGAATCGCGGCGACATGCAAAGGCGAATCGACGCGCATCCCCAGCCCTGGGACATGATTGTTATCGGCGGCGGAGCCACCGGCGTTGGGGTCACCATTGACGCCGCAGTTCGAGGCTACGATGTGCTGCTTCTTGAACAGAGCGACTTCGGCAAAGGCACCTCCAGCCGAAGCACAAAATTGGCACACGGCGGCGTGCGCTACCTGGAACAGGGCAACATTGGCCTGGTAATGGAGGCACTCAAGGAGCGCGGCCTGCTGTTGCAGAATGCCCCGCACGTGGTGCATGACCTCGCATTTGTCGTGCCGAATTACGATTGGTGGGAGGCGCCGTTTTATGGTCTTGGCCTAAAGCTTTATCAGTTGCTCGCCGGAAAGTATGGCTTCGGCACTTCCCGCATCATTTCGCGCGAAGAGACACTCGCACATCTGCCAATGCTCAAGACGGAAGGACTACGGGGCGGCGCGGTGTATTACGACGGCCAATTTGATGACTCGCGGCTTCTGATTCACATGGTGGCAACGGCCCACGAACAGGGCGCCATCCTGCTCAATTATGTCGAGGTGATGGCACTGACGAAAGATGAGCAGGGGTTTGTCGATGGCGTCCTGGCGAGGGACGTCGAAAGCGGGCAGGAGTTTCGGGCTTCAGCCAAGGTTGTCATCAACGCTACGGGCGCGTTCAGCGATCGCCTGCGCCAGATGGCAGAACCGGGACGAGCGCCCATGATCGCTCCCAGCCGGGGCATTCACCTGGTATTCGACTCGACGTTTCTGGCCGGCGAGAGCGCGATCATGGTCCCACATACCCGGGACGGGCGTGTGTTATTTGCCATCCCCTGGCACGGCCACACACTCGTTGGAACCACTGACACACCCATTCAGACTGCAACTCTCGATCCAGTAGCGTCGGAAGAAGAGGTCGACTTCATCCTCTCGACCGCGGGGCAATACCTGGCGAAAGCTCCCGCACGCGAAGACGTGTTGAGTGTTTTTGCCGGAGTGCGCCCTCTGGTCCGCAGCTCGAATGTTGCTGGTACTGCCTCCCTCCTTCGAGATCATTTCATTCGCATTGACCCTTCTGGTCTGCTGAGCATCATGGGCGGGAAGTGGACGACTTACCGGCACATGGCCGAGGATTGCGTTGATCAAGCAGCAACGCTGGCGCAGTTGCCGGAAAGGCCATGCTCGACGGAACATCTGCACATCCACGGATTTCATGAGGCGGCAAAGGAACTGGGGTCACTCGCCGTATATGGTTCCGACGCATTCAAGATTCGTAAGCTGGTGGAGAGCGACGCCAGGATGGGCAAACGCCTGCATCCTGCGTTGCCCTATGTGGAGGCCGAAGTGATATGGGCAACGCGATACGAAATGGCCCGTAGCGTCGAAGACGTGCTTGCCCGCCGGCTGCGCGCCCTGTTCCTGAATGCCCGCGCAGCGCTCGAGATGGCGCCCAGGGTCGCTGAGCTGATGGCCTCTGAGCTGGAATGGGATGAGATTGCCAAGGCAAGACAGCTCGCCGCATTTCGAACTGTTGCGGCACACTACCTGCTTCCCTGTCCGACCGCCTGAGTTGCATTTCCCTGCGTCGCAGAAGAGGATAGTACCGAATGATCGTGAACTTCGCCGAGAGAGCCCACAATCACAACTGGGAGCTGGACCCGGTTATTCGATCGCTTCTCGACACCGACTTTTACAAACTGCTCATGCTCCAGTTCATCTGGAAGCACTTTCCAGCCACGCGCGTCAGTTTCTCGGTTGTGAATCGTACGGACGTGGTCCGGCCGGCGGACATGTTTTCGCGCGACGAACTTACCCATCAGATGGAGCATGTGCGGCGGCTGCGTTTCCGACGGTCGGAACTTGTGTGGCTTGCCGGCAATACGTTCTACGGACGCCGCGGCATTTTCGAACCTGCTTTCCTTGAGTGGCTGGAGCAGGATTTTCGGCTCTCCGACTATGAGATTTCTGTCGACGACGGCCAATACAATCTCACCTTCGACGGCCTGTGGCTGGAAACAACGCTGTGGGAACTCTACGCTCTTCCCATCTTGAGCGAACTCAAGACTCGCGCAAGCCTGAAGAACCTCCGCGAGTTTGGCCTCGACATTCTGTATGCCCGTGCAAAAACGAAGCTCTGGAGCAAGATCGAACGGCTGAGAGGTGTGCCCGATCTCCAGTTAGCAGATTTTGGTACCCGGCGGCGGCACAGTTTTCTCTGGCAGGAGTATGTCGTAAATGCGATGGCTGCCAATCTGGGCCTAGCGTTTACAGGAACCTCGAATGCATTCCTCGCCCACAAGCACGACCTGGAAGCGATTGGAACGAATGCCCATGAGATTCCAATGGTGTTGGCCGCCCTGGCGGACGATGACAACGCACTGAAGGACTCGCAGTACAAAGTGCTCGAACTTTGGCAACAGACCTACGATGGAGCACTTCGCATTATGTTGCCCGACACCTTTGGGACGACGCAGTTTCTCGGCAACGCTCCCAATTGGGCTGCCGACTGGACGGGTCAGCGTGTGGACAGCAAGAATCCTTACAGAGCTGGGGATGAATACATCGAATGGCTCAGGCAACGCGGACGCGACCCGCGGGATAAGCGGATCATCGCTTCCGACGCCCTAGACGTGGACGACATACTCGGACTGCACGCCTACTTTGCCGGCACCGTACCCCAAGGACTAAAGCCAGCCGATTTCACCTCGGCCGCGGATTTCCTCGACCGGAAGAAATGGACGCGCGGGCGGCGCATACGCTTCAGCAGCGGCTGGGGCACTCTGCTGACCAATGATTTCCGCGATTGTGACCCCGCCGGGGGCACCGGCTTCGATCCAATCAGCCTGATTTGCAAAGTCACTACCGCTGACGGACGGCCCGCAGTAAAGCTGTCAGACAATTTCGCCAAGGCAGTCGGGACGCCACAGGAAATCGATCGGTACCGCCGGGTCTTCGGAACGGCAGGGATGAGCAACCTTCCCGTCGTGGCCTAGCCCTAAGATGACTCAGAGGCAATAGATTCGATCTTCGCAATGGCGTCAGTCGGAAGTTCTACCTGAATACTCTCAAGATCCTCCCTCATGTGATTCACGCCGGAGGTTCCAGTCAGGGGAACAATCCCAACGGCACGGGCAAACGCAAAGACAACTTGGGCAAGCGTGATTTCGGCTTGCGCCGCAATCGAGTGAAGCACAGGGCTGCGAACCACATCGAGATTTGCAGTCAACAGCGAGAAGCCCTGGTAGATGACGTTTTGCTTACGGCAAAACCGGCGCACCTCACAATCCCATCCGGTGCGAGCGAAACAGCGGTTTTGAACAAAGCGCGGAAGCTCCAAATGAATCTCGGCCATTTGCTGAAGGTGGCGCGGCGAAACATTGCTCACGCCCAGCAGGCGGACGCGCCCGGCATCGCGCTCCTTTCGCATTGCTTCCCAGACTTCGGAGTCGAATTCGGTCCACTCATAGTTCGACGAGGGACCGTGCAGGAGCAACGAGTCTACAAAATCGCTCCTCAGATGTTCGAGCGAGCTGGCCACCGACTGCGTCACCTGAACTGAAAGAGAAGCTGCTGGATCAAACGGCAGGCGATGGTCTTGACCGCGCGCGTATGTGAACTTTGTCTGAAGAAAAAGCTCGGAGCGCGTGACGGTACCGGCGTCATAACAGGCCTGTAACGCGTCTCCCACCCCGGCCTCGAAATAATGGCGGCGCTGGTTCGCGGTATCGATGCCCCGGAACCCCGCCCGGATGGCCAGTTCCGTCAGGTGCGGAGTGCGATCCTCTTTCCAGGCGGTGCCATACATAAAGGCTGGGATCGAAGTCTCAGATTGAAGGGGCATACGTTCGGGTCACGGATTCAGCACAACTTTGCCGAACATCTGGCTCTTCGCCAAATACTCGTGGGCCGCGCGAATCTCCTTCAGCGGGAAGAGATGATCGACCACCGGCTTGAGACGTCCGGCGAACACGTGGCCAAGAACTTCGTTGAGTTCGCCCATCGTACCCATGTAAGAACCCAGCAGGGAGAGTTGTCGCGAAAACAGAAAGCGCAAGTCCAGTTCGCTCTTTGGGCCAGTGGTGGCGCCGCAAGTGACGAGCGTGCCTCCGGCTTTGAGCGATCGCACGCTCTCCTGCCAGGTGGCAGGCCCAACGTGCTCAATCACAATGTCCACCCCTTCTCCCTTTGTGATCGCGCGAACTTCCTGAGAGATTTTCTGCTGGTAATGGTTGATGACAAAATCGGCGCCAAGTTCTCGCGCCCGCGCGATTTTTTTCTCGTCGCCGGCAGTAGCGATCACACGCGCATGGAATAACTTCGCAATCTGTATGGCGGCGATACCAACACCGGAATTCGCCCCCAGCACGAGCACGGTCTGCCCCGGCCTGATGGCGGCCCGTCCAGTCAGCATGTGCCACGCCGTAACAAATACCAGTGGCACGCTTGCCGCTTCGTTGAAATCGAGAGTATCGGGAATCGGAATAACGTTGACGGCCGGAACCGCTATGAATTCGCAGTTCCCGCCATCCACCGTATTGCCCAGCACCGTGAACTGGCGACATTGATTTTGCAGGCCATTAACGCATTTCGGACAATGGTTACAAAAGCTCATGGGCGCAAGCAGCACGCGCTGCCCCGTCCTGAAATCGGCGATATATTCGCCGGCCTCCACGATTTCTCCGGCAATGTCGCTGCCGAGGATGTGCGGCAAGTTCACTCCGGGCAGGCCCTCCCTCACCCAGATATCAAGATGATTGAGAGCGCAGGCGCGAACGCGGACCAGGACTTGATCCTTCCGCGGCTTGGGATCGGGAACGTCTTCGTAAGTCAGAACTTCCGGACCGCCGAACTGATGGATTCGTACGGCTTTCATGAGAACTCCCGCACCAGGATCGGTTTCGAACCATCCAAGCTAGCACAAATTCGCAGCGGGGTTCTGTGCTGGCCTTTGGATTGACCTTCGCGGCTCCCTGAAAGACAATCGTAGCCATGGATCTGTACGAGGAGATCGTTAGCCTGCGGACGAGCGGAAGGCGCGGCGCCCTGGCTACCATCGTCAACGTGCGTGGATCGATTCCCTCATTCAAGACGGCAAAGATGTTGGTCCGCGATGACGGCTCAATCGTTGGCACGATCGGCGGCGGCTGTGTTGAGGCTGAGGTTTGGCAGGCGGCCCGCGAAGTGATGGAGTCGGAGCGTCCGCGAACGCTGGCTTTCGACCTGAATAACGACCCGAAATATGATACGGGCCTGGTATGCGGGGGCACCCTGGAAATCTTCGTCGAGGCCATTCTGCCTCCGGCAGAACTGTATATTTTCGGCGCCGGCCATGTTGGCTCAAGCCTTTACAAAGTTGCACAAATCGCTGGATTCGATGTCACCATCATCGACGATCGTGAAACGTATGCCAATCGTGAGCGGTTCCCTCTGGCGCATCAGATCATCGTCGATGACTTTGAGAAAGCAATGACGCAGCTCGCGCCCCGCGAGTCGACTTACATTGTTATCGTCACGCGCGGCCATCGCGAGGACATGCGAGTGCTCGGCTGGGCAGTTCAAACAGCGGCCTCTTACGTCGGAATGATTGGGTCAAAACGGAAGACGATCAGGATATTCGAGGAACTCCAAAAGCAAGGGGTCGACGCACAGCTGTTCGAACGCGTACATGCTCCAGTCGGCCTCGACATCGGTGCGATTACCCCGGAAGAGATTGCCGTCTCTATCATGGCCGAATTGATCGCGAAGAGACGCAACTTGGATCGCGACCTTCCCCACATGAGCTGGTTTCAGCGCCGCGGTAGCGCGGACCAGAATCAATTCCCTCCTGACAACGTGGTGAGTAAGGAAAAGCGTTGACCGGCTGTCATTTGATGATGGATAGGCATGTCCAAGGAAATTGAAATCAAGTTCCGAATACGGGATATTAAGGCCCTCGCCAAGGAACTTCAACGCGCCGGCTTCAGGCAAATCACGCCCTTGACCCACGAAGTTAACGCGCTTTACGACCTCCCGGGACAAAAACTGCGCAGGCGGGGCGACTTGTTGCGACTCCGCAAGTACGGTGATGCTTGGGTGTTGACACACAAGGCCAAGGGCAAAGCAGGCCGGCACAAGACGCGCGTCGAACTGGAAACAGGCGTGCAAAATGGCGATCAAATGGATGCCATCCTGCGTGCCCTGGGCTTTGAACCGACTTTTCGCTATGAGAAATTCCGCGCGGAATGGAGCGACGGGAAAGGCCACGTCGTTCTCGACAAGACTCCGATCGGCAACTTCGGCGAAATTGAGGGCCCCTCACGGTGGATCGATAGAACGGCAAAAGCACTTGGGCTCCGACCGTCGGATTACATGACGCAGACCTATGCGGACCTTTTCTTCGATTGGAAGCGGCGCACCGGGAGCAAAGCATCGGAATTCACATTTCAGGCCGTCCGCACCTCTGCTTTTTGATGGCGGCAGAACCAACGTTACTTCCATTCAAGCGGATGTTCAGCTTCGAGGCGCGCAGAAATCCCTCTTGACGCAAATCTGAAAAGACCCATCCAGCCGAATCGCCGGGTCAAAGCGCATGCGCAAGATGCCCGGCCGTGTGCGAGCGTGCTTCTTTCCCACTCTGTGCCAGTGTCTCTTTCCAGTAGCTCTCGTAGCCCAGCGTCGCAAAGTAGATCGCCTGATCAAAGAATGTGTCGAGCAGCCGCAGCAGTTCAAAACCGCCCAGGATTTCGAGAGGTCTTTCACGCATACCCTCAAGTTCCAGGAAATCCCAGAGATTTTCTTCCGTCATCATGAGCGCCCAGCAGAGCGCGCTCAGGGTGACTCCCTGCTCGGCGCGCCGACGGCCCAAAGGTGTGTAAACGCGCTCAATATCGTCTTCAGTTTTTGTCAGGATCCAGTCGCTAAGGTTGCGATAGACTTCCCGCGTCCGTTCACGAATCTCATGTGGAGGAACCTTTTTGAGATCCCCAGCCCGGCTCGAGCGCTCTACCTTGCGCAGGAGACTCTCGGCAAGTTGTTCGGCATGGGATTCAATCAGATGAACAAGGCGAAGAGCGATCATGATGAACCTCCTCGAAACCCTGTCTTTATTGTATTCGCACCTTGACCGCACGGAACGGAAAAACGCCGGCGCGGCGACCTACGCACAACTTTCAGAGTGATTCAGTCCGATTTCATGTTCCCAGGGACGACAAAATTAGAGCGTTCACGCCCCGCAGCACTTTTTATATTTCTTGCCACTGCCACAGGGACAGGGATCATTGCGGCCTACCTTTTCGCCGGAGCGCACTACTTGCTGGACGGTCTGCATATCGCCTGAGCCGGCCATGCGCGCTTGCTCGAGTTCCCGCTTTTTCTTGCGCTGGAAAGCCTCTTCGATTTCATCTACCGAGGTAGCCACCTGGCGCGGCGGATGATGATTGCCGCCTCGTCCACCGCTGATCAGAGCCGGCATACCAGCCTCCGGCCGGTCTGAAGGGCTTTCCGGTCCGTCTCGCGGCACCGTACCTGCTTCGGAAGGACGTTCGAGAATCTGCATTAAGTAGAGATAACGAACCGTTTCTTCCTGAAAGCGGCGCATCATCTCTTCGAACATGTCGAAGGACTCGCGCTTATATTCGACCAGCGGGTCATGTTGCCCGTAACCGCGCAGCCCGATGCCCTCCTTCAGGTGGTCCATCGAAAGCAAATGGTCCTTCCACTGCGCGTCGATCACGCTCAGCATGATCATGCGCTCGTGATAGCGCATGGCCTCGGGACCGATAAGCTTTTCCTTGGCGTCATAGCGCTCCTTAAGCTTGTCGAAAATGGCGTCGCCCAGTTCGGCGCGGTTCAGGGCTTCTGGCTTTATGCCCTCGGAGTAAATGTCAACTCCGAAACGAGTAAAGATCGCGTCCTTCAAGCCTTTCAGATCCCAATCATCGACATGCGCCTTGGCTGGACAGAATTGCTCCAGGATATCGCCGAGGATGCCGGAAACGTAGTCTTCGACGATCAGATCCTTCTGGTCGAGCCCTTCCAGCAACCGGCGACGAAGGCCATAAACGGCCTCCCGCTGCTTATTCATGACGTCGTCATATTCCAGCAGGTGTTTGCGGGCTTCAAAATTCTGGCCTTCGACCGCCTTCTGCGCAGCCTCGATGCGCCGGGTTATCATGCGCGACTCGATGGGCACGCCTTCTTCCATGCCGAGACGCTGAAGCAGGTTCGAAACCCACTCTTTCGCAAAGATGCGCATCAGATCGTCTTCGAGCGATAGATAAAAGCGGGAAGAACCAGGGTCGCCTTGCCGGCCCGCGCGGCCGCGAAGTTGATTGTCGATGCGACGCGCTTCATGCCGTTCGGTGCCGAAAATGTGGAGGCCGCCGGCCTCGATTACCTCCTTATGTTCGCGATCGGTGTCAGTTTTGTAACGCGCCAGTGCTTCATTCCACTGATCCGTTGGAACGGCATATTCATGACCCGAGTAGTACCAGGTTGTGCGATTGGGATCGTCCGCCACGTTTTCGATCTTGCCCTGCGCCGCGCGCACGGGCTGTGCAAGGCCTTTCTTGACGCACTCCTGTTTCGCCATGAACTCCGCGTTGCCGCCCAGCAGAATATCGGTACCGCGGCCGGCCATATTGGTAGCGATTGTAACCATGCCTTTCCGGCCAGCCTGGGCAACGATCTCGGCTTCGCGCTCGTGATACTTCGCATTAAGAACAACGTGCTTGATTCCTTTTTTCTTCAGCAATTCTGAAAGGCGTTCCGATTTCTCGATCGACGTCGTACCCACCAGCACGGGCTGGCTACTCTCGTGTAATCTTTGGATCTCGTCGGAGGCCGCAAAGTACTTTTCCTTCTCCGTGCGGTAGACAATGTCCGGATTCTCCTGGCGCAGAAGGGCGCGATTGGTCGGAATTACAACCACCTCCAGCCGGTAGATTTTGTCGAACTCGGGCGCTTCAGTTTCCGCCGTACCCGTCATACCGGCCAGTTTCTTGTACATCCGGAAGTAATTCTGAAAGGTGATCGTAGCCAGCGTCTGGTTCTCGCGCTCGATCTTGACGTTTTCTTTGGCCTCGATTGCCTGGTGCAAACCGTCAGACCACCGGCGGCCCGGCATAAGGCGTCCGGTAAATTCATCAACAATGAGGACCTCACCGTCTTTTACAACGTACTCGACATCTTTTTTATAGAGCGCGTGCGCCTTTACGGCGGTCTCTACGTGGTGCTTAAGAGCCCAGTTTTCCGGGTCTGCGATATTACCGATCCCAAGCAGTTTCTCGACCTTTTCCCACCCCTCATCGGTAACCGTAATACTGCGATGCTTTTCGTCGACCACAAAATCCTTGGTATAAATCTTCGGCTCGCCGGGCTGCGTGTCGATTTCTTCCCCCTGTTCCAGCTTGGGGATAATTCGATTTACCTTGTAGTATTTGTCGGTCGATTCTTCGCTGGCCCCCGAAATAATCAGCGGCGTGCGGGCCTCGTCGATCAGGATGGAATCGACTTCGTCGACGATAGCGAAGTTGTGCACCCGCTGCACGCAGTCGTGCAGGTCAAACTTCATATTGTCACGCAGATAATCGAAGCCGAACTCGTTATTGGTTCCATAAGTCACATCGGCCGCATACGCAGCACGCCGTTCCTGGTCATCGAGATCGTGGACGATCACGCCGACACTCAACCCCAGAAAGCTATAGAGCTTGCCCATCCACTCCGAGTCACGTTTTGCGAGGTAGTCGTTGACCGTGACGACGTGCACGCCGCGGCCGCTCAGCGCATTGAGGTAGACCGGAAGCGTCGCCACCAGTGTCTTGCCTTCGCCGGTTTTCATTTCGGCGATCTTGCCGGAATGCAGCACCATCCCGCCGATCAGCTGCACGTCGAAGTGCCGCATGTTGAGCACTCGCCGACCGGCCTCGCGGACCACGGCAAATGCCTCTTCCAGGATTTCATCGAGCGCCTGCCCAAGGATGACGCTGCGCTCGGATTCGATGTCTTTCTGGCGGTCAGGATCGGCGTCAGGTTCATCGGCAATGGCAGTGAGCCGGTCCTGCACGCGTGTGCGGAATTGGTCTGTTTTGGCACGGAGTTGATCATCCGTGAGCTTCTGGATCTCCGGTTCAAGCGCGTTAATCGCTTCGACGCGCGGCTGCAAGCGCTTGATCTCGCGCTCGTTCTTCGTCCCAAAAACCTTGCCTAATAAAGTGTTAATCAAAACAAAAGTCCTTCAGGGGACAGGCATCCCCCGCATTGAGTTAAGCCTAGCATATTCGATGCTCGAGGCATGATGGCGGACTGCGACGCATCCTTGCGCAGGTGCGGCGCCGAGAGCCGGATGCGATCCTTGTATTTGCCGTCAACTATTGGCCTGTTCTGCTTTCCCTTGTATGATTCCCCACTTACAGCTCATGGCCACGTTCTACCAGCGCTTCCAGGAATCGGCTCGGCAGTTCCCCCACAATATCGCTCTTGAAATCCAGCGGGCCGATACCGTCGAGCGTGTCACCTTCGCAGAATTGACCAACATGGCGGAAAGCGTTGCAAGATGGCTTTCGAGTCGCGTCCGCCGCGATGCCCGAATTGCCATTCTCGCAGCCAATCATCCCCGCTGGGTCGCAGCGTATTTGGGGATCATCGCGTCCGGCAGGACGGCCGTTCCGCTCGATACGGCTTTCCACCCAGATCAGGTAAAGAAGTTGCTCCTCGACAGCGGGGCTTCCCTCCTCTTCTGCGATGCGAAACACTTTCCGGCCGCGGCTGAGGCCGTCGACGGAACCGGCGCCGGAATCGTAATGACCTCGGCCGAAGCCGACTGGACGATGTCGGCGCAGGTGCGAGACCGCGAACAACTCGGACCCCAGTTTTGGGGTGATCTCGACTCTGTCTTCGAGGAGGGGCATGCGGGATTTGACCCGGTCGCCCCCAGAGAGGATGATCTCGCCGCCCTGCTCTATACCTCCGGAACCACCGCCGATCCCAAGGGCGTGATGCTCACTCACGCCAACCTTGTCGGCGAAGCCAGTTCCGTGTTCGGCGTAGTGCACATTGGTCCTGACGACGCCCTCCTCGGAGTTCTCCCCATGTTCCACGTGTTGGCCCAAATGGCCAATCTGTTTCTGCCTTTGTTCAATGGTGCGCGCGTCGTTTACCTGGAAACGCTAAACACCGCCGAGCTCCTTCGGGCTCTTCAGGAACGTGGCATCACAGCTTTCGCCGTCGTCCCCCAGTTCTTCTATCTGATTCACGAAAAGATCTTCAAAGAGATCAATAAGAAGGGGAAGTTTGCGGCTTCGATGGTGCGAGGACTAATGGCTTTGAACCGCGGCCTGCGCCGGGTAGGAGTCAACGGCGGCAGGATCTTCTTTGCGAGGATTCACGCCACTTTCGGCAAACGCATGCGGTACCTGGTGACGGGAGGCTCGCGCTTCGACCCCGCGATCCAGCGCGATTTCTATTCCTTCGGCATTGATGTTCTCAATGCATATGGACTGACTGAGACAACCGGCGGCGCGTTCGTCAACCCACCCGGAAATGTCGTCTTTGGTTCGGTGGGTCCGCCTTTGCCCGGCGTGGAAGCGCGCATCGACAACCCCCAAGAAGTGGCCGAAGGTCAGCCGGCGGCCGGGGAAATTGTCATACGGGGCGCAATCGTAATGAAAGGTTATTGGAACCGCCTTGATGCCACCGCCGACGTGCTCCGCGACGGCTGGTTTTATACCGGTGACCTTGGATACTTCGACTCCGGCGGAAATCTCTTCATCACCGGGCGCCGGAAAGAGGTGATCGTCCTGGCCAATGGCAAGAACATTTACCCCGAGGAAATTGAGGCCCATTATCAGAAAGCACCGTGCGTCAAAGACATTTGCGTAATGGCTCTGGAGGCGCGGCCCGGAGATCCGACCTCGGAGCGGCTGCATGGCATCATCGTGCCGAACTTCGATCTTCTTCGCGAGCGCAAGATCGTCAACGCGAAGGAGGCGATCCGCTTCGACATCGAGGCCCTCTCTCACAAGATCGCGTCTACTAAGCGGCTGGGCAGTTATGACATCTGGCAGGAAGACTTGCCGCGCACAACGACCCGAAAGCTCAAGAGATTTCAAATCGAGAAGATGGTTCGAGAAAGGCGGCAGAAGGGTGGCAATGGCGAGATTAGCTGTGAGAAACCCCACACGGACCCAGAGCGGCTCTGGCTGGAACGCGAAGATGTGAAGCGCGCGCTTGCCACCATCCGCGAGGGGGCGCGCAACCGGCTGGAATCACTTCACCCGGCACACAGTCTTGAGCTCGATCTGGGCCTCGATTCAATGCAGCGCATCGAGTTGCTGTCCGCGCTCGAACACCAACTCGGAGGCGACGTCCCGGAATCTCAGCTAGCCGAGATTTACACGGTGCGCGACCTGGTAGATGCGGTAATCGAGAGTGCCCAAAGTGGCATCGGACCTGCCGAAGCGACCGCTCCAGCCTGGTCGTCTATTTTGGCGGAGCCAGTGACGGATCCCGGCATCCTCGCACTCGCACAACATAACCTTTTCGCCGAGGTCGGTTTTTTCACGCTTAGCCGCCTAATCTGCCTCTTCGCGCTTGACCGGTTTGACTTTAAGGTTAGCGGACTCGAAAATCTCCCGCAAAGAGCGCCTTTCCTTTTGTGTTCGAACCACCAAAGCTATATCGATCCTATCTTGATGGGCTCCGCCCTTCCCTGGCGTGTTTTTCGCGACCTGTTTTCCGTAGGAACGAGCGAGATTTTCGGTGAGGGCTTTATGCGGCGGCTGGCCCGTTGGCTGCGCGTTGTCGTCGTTGACCCGGACGCTAACCTCGTGCCCGCCATGCGGGCAGGCGCCTTTGGGCTGAAACAGGGCCGCGTTTTGATCCTATACCCGGAAGGCGAGCGAACTAACACCGGCGATCTGACCATGTTCCGCAAAGGCGCTGCAATCCTCTCCATCCATACTCAGACCCCAATCGTTCCCGTCGCCATCGAGGGCTTCTATCAAGCCTGGCCGCGCCACAAAAAGTTCCCGAAGTTTACTGCTTTGCGAATGGCGATAGGAAAACCTTTACCACCGCCTCCCATCGATGTTGCGAGCGAAGCGGCCTACGAGCGCCTGACCGCCGATCTGAAGTCACAAGTTGCGGCTTTGTGGGAAAACCTGCGCAAGGAAGGACTGGCGGCAGGGGCGGAGGCAGAGGTTCCGGCGCTACAAAACTAGAGCTTTATGCGCCCGCACCCCGAGTACGCTGGCTGAATGCCTTGACGAACGCATCGACCACACCGGCGTGAAACTTCTCGCCAGCGTCAGCGGCAATTTCTTCGCCGGCCTGTTCCGGCGAAAGCGCTTTTCCATAAGCGCTGTTGGTGAGCTTCTGGTAGGCATCGGCGATGGCCAGAATGTGCGCCTCAATCGGCACGTTCACAGCGCGCGCGCCCTGCGTCTGAAGGATCTGCTCGGCCACGATGATCGGCAAGACCCGTCGAACCGAGTTGCCCATTGCCTCGGTTCGGCTATTCGCCTTGCTTCCCTTGCGGAAGCTCGCGACTACCTCGGCGTGGGTGACATCCGCCGCCTTATAGAGAATGTCATTGCTGATGCCCAATTCGCTGAGGTCGCGCAACAAAACAGCGGAGCGCAGAAGTTCGATGCGATCGCTACTCAAGCTCATCGCCTCGGCAATTTTCACGGACGCATCAATTACGCGCTGTGTCTCGCTGTCGCCGTATTTCTCGCTGGCCATGAAGTGTTGCAGAACTAGCAACAAGCCCCCGAAACTCTCGCGCAAATCCGCCGTCATGCTCTGCGCGCGCCCATAGAGCGTGCCCATCGCATATCCGGTGACCACCAATACCCCGGCCCAGATCGCAAAGTTGAACAAACGCTCGCCTGGCAGGGCCAAGACCGGATGTGAAGGCACGAGCTCATTGACGAACCCGAGCAGCGCAACCAGGAATACACAGGCAAAAGCCGTGAGAGTGGCGTGGCGCCGCCCAAAGTAATACGCCGAGTAAAGCGTTGGCAGGAAGTAGAAACATAACGCCATGGGCAACGACTGGGCGAAGAACTGCACCAGCACAGCGATCAGGAATAGCGACAGCAGTAGTACGGCTTCCTTAGTAATTTTGCTCATGAGACGGCTCTTGGGCGCTGCCCAGGCAGTGCCCAAGACCTATGGTGGATGAACCTCTGGCCACCTGCAAAGTTACGGGAGTAATGCTGCCTTTCTTGGGAAAGTCTCTCTCCAGCGTTGCCTCGTCAACCCTTCGCCCGTGGATGCGTCCGGTCGTAGACCTCCATCATGTGTCGTACCGAAAGCTGCGTATAGCGCTGGGTTGTGGCCAGTCTTTCATGGCCGAGGAGTTCCTGGATTGCTCGAAGGTCGGCGCCTTCCTCAAGCATGTGCGTACCAAAGGCATGACGCAATGTGTGCGGGTGTACGTCCGGGGACAATCCCTTGGCAACCGCGATCCGTTTCACGATGCGTGCGACGCTGCGGGTTGTCAACCGTCCTGCGCGCTGGTTGAGCAGCAGGGCAGGTGTGATTCTCCCGACGGTGGCAAGGAGCTTTTGCCGCCATGGCAGGTAGCTGGCCAGAGCTCCTCGCACCGACTCGCCGAACGGGACATACCGTTCCTTCTTGCCTTTGCCCCGAATCAGGATGGCTTCATCGCTCATTCGGATGTCCTCGAGATTAATGCTCACCAATTCCGAATTACGGATACCGCAGCCATAAAGCAGTTCGAATAGCAGGCGGTCGCGCTCCGGGAAAGAAACGACCTCCGGCATTTTTGCGTCAAGTACGGAGTTCACTTCTTCAATCGTCGGAACACGGGGCAGTTTGCAGGGCAGACGTGGAGTCGAAATAAGTTTCGCCGGGTTCTGCTCGACCACACCTTCCTGTGCCAGCCAGCGATAGAGCGAGCGCACGGAAGCCAGCGCCCGCGCGACGGAGGTCTTGCCCAGGCCCTTGTCATAGAGACTCGAGAGATACCCACGGATCGTAACGTGGTCAATCCTCTTCCATTCACGGTTGCCAATGTAAGCAGCAAACGCGTCCAGGTCACCGGTATAGGCCTTGATCGTATGCGGCGAAGCGTTGCATTCGCGCAGATGACGAATAAACTCATCGGTCGCTCGTTCGACGACGGTGCGCTTTTGGCTGGCCGAGCCGGATGCATTCATAAAGTCGTATCCCTCACCGCTCGGACGATCCCTTGGCCTTCGCCCGGGGATGGTGCTTTGCGTATACATTTCTCAGCCGATCCAAAGCTACATGTGTATAAACCTGTGTAGTCGAAACATCCACATGCCCCAGAATCGTCTGCACGGTACGAAGGTCGGCTCCATTTTCCACCATGTGCGTGGCACATGAATGTCGCAGCATGTGCGGGCTCGCGTGCCGGCCTGCCGCGACTGAAGCTCTGCCGACCATCTGCCACACCCTCTGGCGGGTCAGGCGCCGAGCTCCCGCCCCAATGAAAAGAAGCGCGGAGCTTTTCTTCGTTGTCAGAAGGTCCCTGCCACCGGCCAAGTAGTTTCGCAAGGCGTGCTGGGCAGGCATTCCCAGAGGAACCATCCGCTCCTTGTCGCCTTTGCCATGTACGAGGATGCATCCCAAGTCGAGTTTCAGATCCTCAAGACGCGCTCCTGCGACCTCAGAAACCCGTAATCCTCCGCCATACAGCAACTCGAGCATGGCCCGGTCGCGCAACATGAGTGCCTGCGACCGCGCGCTCCCGAGGCGGGGTTGCATTCGGGTGAGCATCGTGTCGACCTCGGCGCGGCTCAAGGCCTTGGGCAGGATTTTCCATTGTCTTGGGGAGTCGATGTTCAGCGTCGGGTCCTTATCAATCTTCCCGTCAAGCAGCAGGTAACGATAAAGATGACGGATCGCCGATAGTTTTCGACCCACGGATCGGCCATCCACGCCGTTTGAAAACAGGTCCTGCAGAAAAGCGCGCACGTCTCCGCGCCGGGCGCCCGGTAAAGACTGGGCCTGTTTTCCGAGAAAATCCGCAAATTGCCCAAGGTCGCTCGTATAAGCGGCAATGGTCAGCTTGGCCACGCCACGTTCTATGCGGAGGTAGTCAAGAAAGCCGGAGAGAACTTTATGATTGGCGTCCGAGGGCACGTTACGAGTATCCGCGCATGGGGATGATTGCAAAAGTGCCGACCCGGGTGCCTTCAGCCCGGAACGGCGAAATGGTTATGCCTTCAGGCGAGCGCAAGCATGCAGCACATCCACTGCATAAAGAGCGCCCTCCGGCGTGTCTTCGTGCTTAAAATAGGCAAACACGTCGCGGCCCGCGGCCAGGTGTTGCTGAATCCTCTCCACCATCGCCTTGCGTTCCTCCGGGGTATAGGAGGGTTTGCGGTATCGATAGTAGGCAAAGTCGGCCGTAACCACGTCTGGAGTATCCCGCTCTTCCGTTTCCGCCACGCAGAGCGCTACGTTGCGCTCGCGCAGCGTTTGCCAAGTCGCCTCATCGAACCACGACGCGTGCCTAAACTCGAAGGCCGCGCGAACGCTTCGCGGTAAAGCCGTCAGAAACTCCGAAAGTACCTGCTGGTCAACCTTGAAATTCGGCGGCAACTGAAACAGAACTGGTCCCAGACGCTGCACCCGCTCCAGCGCTTCCAGAGTGCTCAGGAATCGGTGCAGAAACTGCTCCGTTGCTTTCAGCCGTTTTATATGTGTAAGGACCTGATGCGCCTTGATGGTGAACCGGAAGTGCGGGGGCGTTTCCGCGATCCAGTTCTCAACCGTGGTTTCCTTTACCAATTGGCGGAAGGTGAAGTTGACTTCGACCGCGTTCAGCTTCGTTGCGTAAAAACCGAGGAATTTCTTCTGGGCTAACTTCTCCGGATAAAAAGCCGGCTTCCAGGTTGGATACGCCCATCCTGAAGTCCCCACATAAAGTTGCGCCATACTCTGCCTCGAGGAGAACAAAAATGACTTTAGATGAACAGAGGTTCTCGTGTGTCTGGTTATCCCTTGCTAATTCTCTTACCAGATTTTGACCTCGTCTCACGACTCTGACGCCTCGGCGACGCAGCCGACCGGCTCTTTTCTTTCGCCTGATGAGCACGAGCGGGTTCGCCGGCGGTTTGCGTTTCGGGAACAAGTTGGATAAGTTGCGGCAGCTCCTGCTTCAATGTCTGGACTGGGCCGAACAGATCTCCCATTTTCTCGACGCGCGCGAGGACGTCCTTGGCCTCAAAAACCAAATGGGCTGAGTCCTTCTTCTTCAAAGCCCGTTCGACCTCGGCCCATTCGACCGGAGTCGAAACCGTAGGCTGCTCGCGTGCACGGAGCGAATAAACGGAAATCGTGGTCTTGTGCTCATCGTTCTGGCTCCAGTCGACAAACACCTTGTTCGTGCGCACGGCCTTCTTCATGTCAGACACGACCAGTTCCGGATGTTCTTGTTCCAGCAATCGGGCCACCGCATGCGCAAATGACTTTGTCTCCTCATAGTTCGTCCTGCTATTCAGCGGAACATAAATCTGCAGCCCTTTCGACCCAGAGGTTTTGGGAAAGCTTCGCAGACCGAAATGGTCGAAGATGTCGCGCACCCAAAGCCCAACCTGCGCACATTGGACGATGTTGGCCGGAGGCCCGGGATCGAGATCAAAAACAATCATCGTAGGCGTCGCAATATCCGCTGCCAGTGACAATGAGGGATGCAATTCAATCGATGCCAGGTTTGCGATCCATACCAGGGTCGGCAGGTCATTGGCCAGAAGGAAATGAATAGTGCGCCCGTGGCTCCCGCTCCAGACGGGGGTAGTCTTCACCCAGTCCGGTTTGTGCATGGGAGCGTTTTTCTCAAAAAAATACTCCTGGTCCACGCCTTCCGGAAAGCGCTTCATCGTCAAGGGGCGGCTCGCCAGATGCGGCAGAAGAACGGGCGCGATTCGCGCGTAGTAATCAACCACTTGGCCCTTGGTGAAACCCGACGAGGGATAGAGGACTTTCTCCAGGTTGGTGAGCTTCAGCTTACGGCCATCGACTTCGACGATGGTGGGAGCGGGCATAGGGGTTTCTCGTTCGTCGGCGGTCGAGGCTACGAACTGCCAGCAGGAGTGTTGCAGGCAAGCCGACATCTGCCGGCACGCATCAAGGCGGATCATAGCACGACCTCAGTTCGATGATTTGCGTACCGTCCGTGGCCGCCGAAGAGCGCCAAATTGCAAGCGCTCGGCGTTGACAACCTTCCTCGCCGCCACGTAATTTCGACTTTTACGATTGGTGGCGTGGAGGCTCGATGAATTCACGATTCAGGTTCACAGTTGTCCTGTGTTTTGTCCTATCTTCGGTTGCCTTGTGCCAGGATCTGGCTTCCTTCGAGAAGCGCACCACCGTAAAGAAGCTCTCGAATGGACTCACCGTGATCATTTGTGATCGGCCCGAGGCACCTGTGTTTTCGTTCTTCACACATGTCGATGCTGGCTCGGTGCAGGATCCGATGGGCAAGACCGGCCTGGCGCACATGTTCGAGCATATGGCATTCAAGGGGACGGACACGATTGGAACCCGCGACTACGCAGGCGAGAAAGCCGCGCTGGCCAAGGTCGAAAACATTTATGCCGAATACATTCGCGAGCGCGACAAGCGAACCGATCGGGACGAGAAGAAAGTGCTGCAACTGGAGCAACAATGGAAAGATGCGATTGCCGCCGCCGACAAGTTCTCCGCGCCTTACAACAACGAGTTCGGCAAGATTGTCGAAGGTCAAGGCGGCGAGGGAATGAATGCCTTTACCAACTGGGACGAAACTGCATATCACTATTCGTTTCCCGTCAACCGGTTGGAGTTGTGGGCCTATCTTGAATCGGAACGCTTCCTGCAACCGGTGATGCGGCAATTTTATAAAGAGCGTAGTGTCGTGATCGAAGAGCGCCGCATGAGCGTCGACAGTAGTCCTTTCGGTAGGCTGCTTGAGCAGTTTACGGAGGAGGCATTTGTAGCCCAGTCGTATCACCGGCCAACCATCGGCTGGGTTTCGGATCTGAACTCGTTCTCAGCCACCGACGCGCAAAACTTTTTCGACCGCTATTATGTGCCTTCGAATATGGTCGTAACCGTCGTCGGCGATGTGAAGGCAGCTCAAGCTATACCCATCGTCGAGAAGTATTTTTCGCGGCTTCCGGCGCGCCCAAAACCGGATGAGGCGGGCACGACCGAGCCGGCGCAAAACTCCGAGCGTCGGGTTGTTCTGCATGAGCAGGCGCAACCGGTTTATCTGGAAGGCTATCACCGGCCCGATTACCGCAGTCCGGACGACCAGGTTTACGACGCGCTTGCGGACCTGCTTTCCAGCGGGCGAACTTCGCGCCTTTACCGGGCTCTGGTTCGCGACAAGCAGATCGCGTCGGACGCCGAGGGATTCACAGACTACCCGGGAACAAAGTACCCGCACCTGTTCGCTTTCTACGCCTTACCGATTCCCGGCCACACGACCCAGGAAGTGGGCGACGCGATTCATGCTGAGATTGAGCGTCTGAAGAAAGAAGATATTTCCGATGAAGAACTGAGAATGATCAAAACCCGAGCCAAGGCCAACCTGATCCGTTCGCTCGGATCGAACGAAGGGCTGGCCTTCGCGCTTGCCATCAACCAGGCGCGATACGACGACTGGCGTGAGTTGTTCCGTTCCGTCGACCGCATCGAGAAAGTCAGCAAGGCCGACATACGCCGCGTTGCCAACAAAACCTTTGTTCCGGACAATCGCACGGTCGGTATCATCGAGTTTGGCGGCCATCCTGCGCCGGAAGCAGCGGCTCCACAAGGAGGTGGGCAATGAAGCGCAGACTGTTTTCATTACTTCCGCTTCTGCCGGCTACTTCGCTGATTGTGCTCCTTACAGTTACGTTCTTCTGCGCTCCGAGCCGGGCGCAAACGAACTGGAAGGAGATCCCGATTCCGAAGCTGCCCGACTTTCAACCGGCCCAGCCCAAACGCATCGAGTTGCCGAATGGCATGATCATCTTTCTGCAGGAGGATCATGAACTGCCACTGATTGACGGAAGAGCTCGCATTCGAGGCGGCGAGCGCAGCGTTTCCGTGGATCGGACGGGCCTGATCGATATCTACGGCGAGGTCTGGCGCACTGGCGGCACAAAGACGCAAACCGGCGATCAACTCGACGACTTCCTGGAACAGCGCGCGGCCAAGGTCGAGACGGGAGGCGGCGGCGATTTCACGACCGTCGGTTGGTCATGTCTCAAGGATGATTTCGACGACGTTTTTCGCGTGTTTGCTGATCTGCTCAGGAATCCCGAGTTCCGCGCCGAGAAGATCGAAATTGCGCAGAAAGGTGTTTATGACGTCATCTCGCGCCGGAATGACGAAGTGTCCCAGATCGCAGGGCGGGAAGCAGCCAAGCTTGTGTATGGCGTGAATAGTCCTTTCGCTCGCGTTCCCGAATATGCAACGGTTGCAGCGGTTACCCGGAAAGATCTGCTGGACTGGCATGAGCGGACGGTTCACCCCAACAACATTATTCTGGGAGTAGTTGGCGACTTCGACTCGGCAAAAATGGAGGCTCGTCTGCGCGAAGCCTTCGGCACGTGGCAGAAGGGTCCGGCGTTCAAGACCCCCGAGATCAAGCCTGAGCCGGCAAAACCCGCATACTACCTGGTGGAGAAAACTGACATAAACCAAAGCGACGTCCAAATGCTGGCCCTGGGGATAACTCGCAGAAATCCCGATTATTATGCGATTTCGGTGTTCAATGAAGCGTTCGGCGGCGGATTCTCGTCACGCCTGTTCAGCGACATTCGGACCTCGAAAGGCCTGGCATATGCGGTGGGAGGGGGAATCGGAAGTTCGTGGGACCATGACGGAATGCTGCGGCTGATCGTGAAAACCAAGAGCGCGACCACGTTCGAATCGATTCAGGCACTGGATGAAGAAATCGCCGGACTCGCCAACAACCCGATTAGCGAGGAGGAAATCAACCGGGCCAAGGACAGCATCCTGAACTCATTCGTATTCCGCTTCGATTCTCCTGAAAAAGTCCTGCAGGAGAAAATGGCCTACGAATTCTACGGCTATCCGCTCGATTTCCTTGAAAACTACCGGAAAGAAATTGAGAAGGTGACAAAGGCTGACGTTGCGCGCGTGGCCGCAAAGTATCTTCACCGCGATCGCATGGCCGTGCTGGTGGTTGGCAACCCTGCTGACTTTGACAAGACTCCGGCTGCGCTCGGGCCGACAAATAAGCTCAACATCGCGATCCCGGCTCCCCCCAAGGGACTGCTTCCAGAGTCTCCGGGGACCGGGCAATAGGCGGGGGCTCGCGCATTAGAGTTCCCTGGGTCGGCTCCTCAGTCCGTCTCTCGGGCGTCTGTCTCTTTGGGTCGTGAAAAACTCTGAAATTTCTGAACGGAGTGTCATTCCGTAGCGGTGATTGTGGACTAAGAAAGTCTCACTTGACACTCAGCACCCCCGGCTCAGATGCAAAATGTTTCACTCTGTCGCAACCTGGGAGAACCGTGTAGACTACTGCGCAGTCAGCGCGGCTTCCGCCAGGGACTTGCTGAAAGTACCTGCGGGGTTTTATTTGGGCCAGGTTTTAGGCACAGCGCAAGCCTGCAAGACGCACGCTCCAACCGGAACTTCCAGAAAAGCAGTAACGAGTCTGATTTCATCGCCCGGAGTCCATCGCTGCCCACCACTGAATGTGGGCAAGAAGACCGTCAACAAAAGCCGTTAAGTAAGTTAGGAGAAACATGATCAGAAGAGCGACCCTATTCCTGCTCGTTATCGCCGCCATGGCGACGAGCGCGAGCCTGGTTTGTCAGGCCGAACCAAAACCGGCAATGACGCGCCATGTGCGCAACACTGTTGTCAACGGGCAGGCGCAATCGCTTGGGCGGCTGCCGGCGTCGCAGACACTTCGGTTTGACTTAGTTCTGGCGCTGCGGCATGCGCCCGAACTGGATGACTTTCTGGAGCGACTCTATGATCCTTCCAGTCCGTCGTACCGGCAATTTCTGACCGTTAAGGAGTTTACGGAAAGATTCGGGCCAAGCCAGGAGGACTATGACGCGGTGGTCCGTTTCGCCGAAGCCAGCGGCCTGAAAGTGGTCGGCGGCTCACGCGACGCTATGGATATACAACTCAACGGGTCCGTGAGCGCGATCGAGAAGGCGTTCCACGTGACCATGGGCGTCTACCAACATCCTACGGAAAACCGGACATTCTTCGCTCCGGACCGCGAACCGACAGTGGATCTGCCATTTCAGCTGTGGCATGTCTCGGGTCTCGATAACTATTCGATCCCGCGTCCAATGCTGCAACACAACGACTCGCAGGCGAAGTCAAATGTGAAGGGATCGTGCCCGGGCAGCAGCTATTGTGGCAGCGACATGCGTGCGGCCTATTACGGCGGCACGTCGCTGACCGGTGCTGGTCAGACTGTGGGCTTGCTCGAGTATGTCGGATATGACATCGCAGACTTCAAGACATATTTCAAGAACGTGAAACAAACCAACAAAGTGCCGGTCAAAGGTATCTCGACGGACAAAACCAGTCTGAAGTGCGTGATCACAATGGGCTGCGATGACCGGGAGCAAATCCTCGATATGGTTCAGGCGGTTACAATGGCTCCGGGCCTGAAGGCACTCTATGTCTTTGTCGGCAGCACTGACACAGCCCTTCTGTCGAGCATGACCACGCATAGTCCTCTGAGCGCGCAGGTCAGCTCTTCGTGGACTTGGGAGCCGTCGGATGCCAGTACCGCCGACCCGTATTTCAAGAGATTTGCCGCCCAGGGTCAGAATTATTTTCAAGCGGCGGGTGATAGTGGCAAGTATTCGCGGTTCTCGCAGTACGTTTTCCCGGGAGACGACGCCTACGTTACTTCTGTGGGTGGAACCGACCTGCAGACCGCTTCAGCAGGCGGGGCATGGTTGTCGGAGACGGCATGGTCCGACGGAGGCGGCGGCTATTATAAGCCGGATGCATTTCCTATCCCCTCCTGGCAGAAGCTTACCGGCGTAGTCACTGCCAAGAACAAAGGCTCGAAAACTCTGCGGAACGCTCCGGACATTTCCGCGGAAGCGAATTTTGACTTTTATACTTGTGCGAATCAGGAAGCCTGCCAATCGGGATGGGGCGGAACGAGTTTTGCGGCGCCGATGTGGGCGGGTTATATGGCGCTGGTGAATCAACAGTCCGTGGCGCACGGCAAAGGTCCGCTCGGATTTATCAACCCGGTCATCTATCCGCTGAGCCTGAGTTCAGGATATGCGGCGGCTTTTCATGACACCATCAGCGGCAGTAACGGTTATCCGGCGGTCAAGGGATACGACTTGGCCACGGGTTGGGGCAGTCCAAACGGTGCCGGCTTAATCAACGCGCTGGCCCCGTAAACAATTGTCATAGCGGATGTTGAATTTGTGGGTGGGACCTTCCGGTCTCGCCCATCTACTTTGGTCGTTCGGAGAGCCCGCGCCCCTCAACGACCAGAGTCTCCTATCCGGAGCGTGCTGCAATGAGCCTGCTGCAATGAGAAACCCGGCCGAGTTACGTGCCTCGGCCGGGCCTCAACCTTCGCCAGACTGAAAGAGCTATTTCGTCCTTCCAGCTTCCACGTTGAGCTTTTTGCTTGCGGCCGCCTGCGCTGCCGCAAGGCGCGCAGTCAGCACGCGAAACGGTGAGCAGGATACGTAGTTGAGACCGGTCTGATAGCAGAACTCGACCGACGACGGTTCGCCGCCATGCTCGCCGCAGATGCCGACTTTCAGGTTCGGCCGCGTCTTCCGTCCACGCTCGGTGGCCATCTTCACTAACTGTCCGACACCTTCCTGATCGAGAACCGCAAACGGATCCTGCTTGATGATTCCCAACTCAAGATAGGTCGGCAGGATCTTGTTTACGTCGTCGCGTGAGAAGCCCCAGGTCGTTTGCGTCAGGTCGTTGGTACCGAAGGAAAAGAACTGTGCCTCCTTCGCAATCTCGTCGGCGACCAGTGCTGCTCGTGGAAGCTCGATCATGGTTCCGACCAGATATTCCACGCTGCGCCCGCTTTCCTCGAAGACTTCTTTCGCCACTCGTTTGACGATTTCCGACTGGTTCGCCATCTCCTTCAGCGTAGCCGTCAGGGGAATCATCACTTCCGGAAACACTTTGACGCCTTCCTTGGCAACGGCGACCGCAGCCTCAAAAATGGCGCGCGCCTGCATCTCCGTAATCTCCGGATATGTGATGCCGAGACGGCAGCCGCGATGGCCGAGCATGGGGTTGATTTCGTGCAACTGGTCCACGCGTTTCAGTAGGTCCGGGAGCAACTTCTTCAGATCTCCGGCTGATTTTGCGCCATAGTCCTTGTATTTGTTGACAAGTTCCTTCTTCTCTTTGGCGCCCATTGTGGGCAACGTGGCAATGTTCACCATCAACTCTTCGCGGCTGGGCAAAAATTCGTGAAGTGGCGGATCGAGAGTTCGAATTGTGACCGGGAACCCGTCCATCGCGCGGAAGACGCCAATGAAGTCATTGCGTTGCAACGGAAGCAATTTCTTGAGCGCCACTCGGCGCGATTTCTCGTTGTCCGCGAGAATCATGGCGCGCATGTGGGGAATCTTATTGGCCCCGAAAAACATGTGCTCCGTCCGGCACAGGCCGATTCCTTCGGCGCCAAATTCGCGCGCTTGAGTGGCATCGCGCGGGATATCAGCGTTAGCGCGGACCTTCATGGTGCGATAGGGCTCAGCCAATTCCATGAACTTGATGAGTTCCGGATCGTCGGGCTTGGGCGGAAGCGTCTTGAGTTGTCCTTTGATGACCCGACCGGTCGAGCCATCGAGCGAGATCCAGTCGCCTTCCCTGAAGACCTGACCTTTCACCCGCATTTCGCGCGCTTTCTCGTTGACTTCCACATCGCCTGCTCCCGCGACGCAGCATTTGCCCATCCCGCGCGTGACAACGGCTGCGTGACTCGTCATGCCGCCACGAGAGGTCAGAATGCCCTTGGCGACTTCCATGCCATGAATATCCTCGGGAGTGGTTTCACCTCGCACCAGGATGACTGGGACGGTCTTCCCATGTCCGGCTTTTTCCACCGCTTCATCGGCAGTGAACACAATCTGTCCGACGGCAGCACCCGGAGATGCCGGCAGCCCTTTGGCCAATACTTCAACCTTGCTGCCCTTCTCATCGAGTCGCGGAACGAGAAAGTCATAGAGCTGATTTGGATCGACGCGGAAGATTGCCTCCTCCTTCGTGATCAAACCCTCATCCACCATCTGGAGCGCCGCGCGAACGGCTGCCAAACCGGTGCGCTTCCCGTTGCGCGTTTGCAGCATGTAAAGCTTGCCGTCCTGAATGGTGAACTCGAAGTCCTGCATATCCTTGTAATGCGTCTCAAGGCGAGTCGTGATCGCACGCAACTGCGCATAAACCTCGGGCATGGCCTTTTCGAGTTCCAGAATTGGAACCGGTGTGCGGACTCCTGACACCACATCCTCACCCTGAGCATTCATCAGGTACTCGCCGTAAAACTCTTTGGTGCCGGTCGCAGGGTTGCGCGTGAATCCAACCCCTGTGCCGCTGGTATCACCCAGGTTGCCGAAAACCATCGCTTGTACGTTAACGGCAGTCCCCAGCATGTCGTCTATGTTGTTGATGCGGCGATAGTGCTTGGCCCGATCGTTATTCCATGAACGAAACACCGCGTCGCGGGCCATCGTGAGCTGTTCATGCGCATCCTGCGGAAAGTCGCGCTTGGTATGCTTCTTGACGAGTTTCTTGTACTCGCCGATCACTTCCTGCAAAGCCTTCGCGTCCAGTTCCGTATCGAGCTTCACCTTCTTCTGCTTCTTCTTGCCGTCGAAAATTTCTTCGAACTCTGACTTATCAATTTCAAGCACGACATTGCCGAACATCTGGATCAACCGGCGGTAGGAATCGTAAGCGAACCGTGGATTACTGGAACGACGGACCAGCGACTCGACGCTTTGATCGTTCAAGCCAAGGTTCAGAATGGTATCCATCATGCCTGGCATGGAGAACATCGCGCCCGAACGCACGCTCACCAGAAGCGGATTCTCGCCTTTGCCGAGTTGTTGTCCCTGCAGAGTCTCAAGTTTTTCAAGGGCGGCATCGGTCTGCGCGTCCACTTCGCGCGAAACCGCGTTCTTGCGCATGTATTCGCGGCAGGCTTCGGTCTGGATCGTGAATCCCGGAGGCACAGGCAGGCCGGCGTTGGTCATTTCCGCAAGGCCGGCGCCCTTGCCGCCCAGCACTGCTTTCATCTTGCCATTGCCGTCGGCCTTGCCGGCGCCGAATGAGTACACATACTTTGTCGCGTTCGCAGTTTTGCTTTCCATAATGTCAGCTTCGGGAAATGTAGTTGCCATAGGTTTAATCCTCGTATTTCTTATTATTTCGCAGATTCTTTGCCTTCCGTTACGATCTCGGAAAAATCCGCGATCGTCGTAAATTCCTTTACCAGTGTCTGAAGCAGCGCCAGGCGATTGGCTCTCAAGGTGTCATCGTCAACCATCACCATCACCTTGTCGAAGAACTTGTCGATTGCCGGCCGAATCCTGGCGATTTCCAGCAACGCCTGCTCGTAACTACGCGTCGCACGCAGGTTTTCGACCGCCATAGCCGTCTTTGGAATGAGCGTGGCCAATTCTCTTTCAGCTTCTTCCGAAAGAGCCGCCACCTCGAGCTTGTCCGCGATGCGCTTCTTATTCTCAGTCGCCTGGCGCAGAATATTTTTCATCCGCTTCAGGGCTATGGAAATGGCGTCAAAATCCGCCGATCCCCGCACCCTGGAGACGGCCTGCGCGCGAGCGACGGCGTCCACGACATCCTCGGCATCGGCCGCGAGCACCGAATTCACTACGTCATACGAGTAGCCGTGCGCCTCCTTCATGTAGAACTCCACCCGCTCGCGGAAGAAAGCCCGGACTGATTCGGCGTACTCTTTGTTCGCAAATCTATTTTCGGCAGCCGAACCTCGATAATGAGAGCGCGCGTCCGTCAGGATGTCCGAAAGCCGGAATGGCAGCTCATGTTCGGCAATCGTCTTTACAATTCCGTTCGCCTGTCGCCGCAGAGCAAACGGATCTTTCGACCCGGTCGGGATCAGGCCCAGGGCAAACATTCCTGCGATGGAGTCGGCCTTGTCGGCGATCGAAAGTACCGCTCCTTCGACCGTCCGTGGAACCCCATCGTCCATCGATCCGGGTTTGTAGTGATCGTAGATCGCCTTTGAGACCTCGGCCTGAACCTCCGGTCGCAGATCTTCATCGAGCGGCTGAACACCTGCATACAGACCACCCACGATTCCCTGCAACTCAGTAAATTCCTTGACCAGTTCGGTGGTCAGATCGGTCTTGGCGAGCAGCGCGGCTTTGTGCACCACGCCCGGCCGTATCGCAATGCCATGCTGTCTTACCGTCTCAGCCAGCCAGCTCGCCAGCCGCTGCACGCGCAGCGTCTTGTCGTAGTAGCTGCCGAGATCCTTTTGAAACGTAACATGCTTCAGTAATTCGACACGCTCGCGCAGCGTCTGCTTTTGGTCGGTCTGCCAGAAAAACCGCGCGTCGTTAAAGCGGGCGCGCAAAACTCGTTCGTTCCCGTGACGAATCAGTCCATCCGCATCCCCCGCCGTATTGAGGACGGCCAGGAAGTGCGGCAACAACTTACCGTTGGCATCTTCAATCGCGAAATATTTCTGATGATCGCGCATGACCGTAACCAGCACTTCCTCGGGAAGCGCGAGGAATTCGGGATCGAAGCTCCCCAGGATCACCGCCGGAAATTCGGTGAGGTTAACGACCGTGGCAAGCAGCGGTTCGTCTTCCCGCCAGCGCGCGCCTGGGATGGCTCGTGTAGCTGCATCGAGCGCTTTGCGGATCACGTGCTCGCGCTCGGCCGCGCCCAGCACCTTGGCAGCGCGCAACAGATCTACATAATCTGTTGGCCGCGCAATCGGCGCTGTTTCTTGGCCCAGCAACCTATGCCCGCGCGAAATATTACCGGCGGCAATGCCGAATACTTCCATCCGAATCACCTGGCCGTCGAGCATCGCGACCATCCAACGTACCGGGCGTACAAAAAGCTCGCCGCGCTTTCGCCAGTACATATTCTTCGGCCAATAGAGTCCGGCAATTTCCTTGGGAAGCGCTTCGCCCAGAATCTCGGCGGCGGCCCGGCCTTTGCGAGTCACTGTCGCGCCAAGATACTCGCCCTTCGGCGTGGACACCCTTTCGAGCTTGCCGGCATCGACGCCAACTTTCTTGGCGAACGCGTGCGCGGCTGGAGTTGGCTGGCCATCCTTGAACGCGACCTGCGCAGACGGGCCCGTCACCTGCTCAGTGACATCGGGCTGCGCGGACGGAATCCCCGAAGCAATTACGGCCAGACGTCGTGGAGTGTCGAATCCCTTGACCGGTTCGGCGGGCGCCAGGCGTTCGCGATCAAGCAGTGCGGCGCAACGTTCGCGAAGCTCGCGGCTGGCGCCTGCGATCATCCGCGCCGGAATCTCTTCACAACCAATTTCAAGCAAAAAGTCAGGCATCAGGCAATTAAGTTATGCTCTCAGAATTAACAAACCGTGAATGTGAGGCCAATCACATCGAACCTGCGGCATTATTGACGACGGACCGGAAACTCCAGACCTTGCGCCAAAAAACCTGGCGATCGAAATGACAATGCCATCCTGGGCGTCGCGCTCCTCATCCCACCGGCGCCAGATTGCCCCGCTTTTGTTCTCCCGACCGTTTTGTGCCCTGTTCTTTGCTTTCGACCTTCTTCTCAGATCCGTACTGCTGGTCCAGCCACGCTTTCGCGATGCCGACCGCCAAAGCGCGCACGCGCGCGATGACTCCGACGCGCTCCGTCACCGAAATGGCGCCGCGGGCGTCGAGAATATTGAAATAGTGCGAGCACTTCAGGCACAGGTCGTAGGCGCCCAGGAGTGGGAAACGCGACTTTTCGCGAGCGATTCCATCGCCCTCTGACTTGCTTTTGCTCAGCGTGGCATAACGGTCGAGCAGACCTTTGCACTCCGCCTCGCACATCTCGAAGTGCTTCCACGTGCTCGCGACATCGGCAGCCTCGAAGTTGTAGACCGAAAACTGTTGCTCGTCAGCCAGCCGCACGTCGCTGTATTTCACTTCCCTGCCGGTATCAGCTTCGCGTGCCCACACAATGTCGTAGATCGAATCAACATCCTGCAGAAACGCGCACAGACGCTCAAGACCATACGTAAGCTCGACCGAGATCGGCTCCAGATCCACGCCGCCGCACTGCTGAAAATACGTGAACTGTGTAACCTCCAGCCCGTCGAGCATCACTTGCCATCCAATGCCCCATGCGCCGAGCGTGGGCGACTCCCAGTTGTCTTCCTCAAACTTGATGTCGTGCTGACGCAGGTCGATACCAATCGCGCCGAGAGATTCCAGATAAAGCTCCTGCACATTTTCAGGTGGAGGTTTAAGAATTACCTGCAACTGCATGTGTTTGAAGAGTCGATTTGGATTCTCACCATAGCGGCCGTCGGCGGGACGCCGCGACGGCTGCACATAGGCCACCTTATAAGGCTTTGGCCCGAGCACGCGCAGGAATGTCTCCGGTGCCATCGTGCCAGCGCCGACTTCAACGTCATACGGCTGTTGAATGACAGCTCCGCGGTCTGCGTAAAACGCCTGCAGCTTGAGGATGAGTTCCTGAAAGGTGAGCGAATTGGGTCTGGAAGTAGTCACGTTTGGTTATGCGTTCATAGTTTCCGGCTGTAAGCTTCGATCACCCACTACCTGTTCGTTGCGGGATCGATGCTCGGCCCACTACGCCGCTAAATCCTCTCCAGCATTCCCGCCGTCACCAGCTTCTTCTCGATATGCCGCTCCAGAATCTGGATCAAGAACTTCCGCAAATCTGCGCCCAGCGCTTTGGGCCACTCTATGCCCGCGAACTCCGAGACCCGCGATCTCAGCATCTGAGCCGCAATCTTCCGCGACTCTGAAGACAGTTCCGACGATGCAATCCGCTTGTCGTCAATGCAAGTCAGCCCATCGGCCAGCGCGTGCCAGAAAGCGCGGCTACCATCTAGAGAACGCCCGCATACGATGCACTCGTCCAATTCCGGCAAAAAACCCATCAGCCGCGTCATCCACAGCTCGAAGTAAGTGACCGGCATCCACAGGCCTGCGCCGCGCAGCTCCCCAATCACTGCCAGGCTCAGCCGAAACACCGCATCACTTGCCTCGCGGTCGGGCATCAACTGGTCGAGCAGCTCGGCGACGTGTGCCAGCGCAACCGACCGTGGATACGTGACCTCGTCCGCCATCGGCGATTCGATCACTTCGCACGAATCGAGCCGCGCCAGTTCCTGGCGTTCGCGGTCGTCGTAAAACGCCCGCACATAAGTAAGCGGTTCCAGCGCGCCACCAAACCGGCGTTTTGACTTCTTGGCGGCGCGAGCCACACCCTTCACTTTGCCTTCGATGCGGGTGAAGAACGTAACCAGCAGGTCGGACTCGCGCATCGGATACGTGCGCAGAACGATTGCTTCCGACTCCTTCAGCGCCATGGCCAAGAGTTAAACGTTGATTGTAATGGATGGAGTGTGGCCGCGTCAGCAGCAAGGACCATATTGAAGGTTAGCTGCTAGCGTTGAGCTGCGAGCTACTGGCAACCCAAATCGCGCGGGTATGGACCGGCGTATATATCCTCCTTGACGTATTCGCTCAAGGCGGGTTTTCCGTTGCTCGAAAATCAGCCCTAGATTGGTCTGGCTCGCTCAGAGCTTAACGCTCAGAGCTGGGTTTGCTTGCTCGAAGCTCATAGCTCACAACTCGAAGCTACCTACCAAAATACTTCGCATTTCGCTCCGTGAACTCCTTCCATTTCTCCGGTAGATCGTCAAGGGCGAATATGGCGGAAACAGGGCAAACGGGTACACATGCGCCGCAGTCGATGCATTCGACCGGATCAATGTAGAGCAACTCCTCTGTCGCGTACTTATCGGAGTCCTTCTTGGGGTGAATACAATCCACCGGACAGGCATCGACGCACGCGGTGTCTTTAGTACCGATACAGGGCTCGGCAATCACGTAGGCCATAGATTTTTCAGTGCTCCCAGGAGATCAGAACGATCACACGCAATGGAAAAATTGTAGCAGGAAATTCAGCAGCGCGTGCAATCCGTTGCTTCCAACAGCGGCCGTGACAGGCTGGCGAAGCGATCTGGTTCCCGCTCTCACCCGAGCCGCGCTTTGTGGGGGCACACCTCTACGGCTGATATTCGACGATGTAGCCCGCCACCGCGCTGGCGGCAACCGTCAGGGGCGAAGCCAGGTACATTTGGCCCGGGCCGCTGCGGCCCGGGAAGTTGCGATTCTGGGCGCTGATGACGACCTGGTCGGGCCGCGTGGAAACACCCGGCCCAGCGTTGATGCAGGCTCCGCAACTGGGTTCAATCAGCCGCGCGCCGGCCTTCTCGAAGATCTCGATATAACCTTTGCGGCGCGAGTACTCGCGCGTTTCCTGGGAGCCAAACTGAATCCAGAACCGGACATTCTCCGCGACTCGGCGGCCGTGTCTTAGGGCTTTTGCCAGAACCGTCGCATACATATCCATATCTTCGTTCTTTCCGGCGGTGCAGGTGCCACCGTAGGCGATTTCGATGGGGACGGGCTGCGGGAGGTCGCGGATGTATTTGCCGTTGCCGGGGTCTCCGGGGGTAGCGACCATGGGGAAAATCTCGGCGGCGTCGAGTTCGATAATTGTGGCGTATTCGGCGCCGGGATCGCTGGCGAGACCGGCGATCATCTTGCGAAATTCAGCTTCTGCCCAGCTGCGCTCGGCTGGACGGGCGGGGATGCCCGTCCCCACGCGAGCACGACGCTCGACGAGGAATTCGACGACCTTCTCGTCGGGCGCGACAATGCCTGTAAATCCTCCGATTTCGGCAGCCATGTTTGTCATGGTGGCGCGCTCATCCACGCCCAGGGCAGCGACAGCTTCGCCCCCGTATTCCATCACCTTCGCCAAGGCCTGACCACTGCGGACGTAATCGAGCGAAAGAATTTTGAGAATGAAATCCTTGGCGGTGACGTTGGGGGAACGCTTGCCTTTGATGACGATCTTGACCGACTCGGGCACCTTGACACGAACGTCTTTTGTGATCCAGGAATTAAAAACATCCGTGGTACCGATTCCAAAGGCGATACACCCGATGGCACCGACATGTGGCGTGTGCGAATCGGATCCGACGTTGACCTGGCCGGGCAGTGCATAGCTTTCCAGCATGACCGAATGGCAAATGCCTTCGGAGCCCTTCCGGTCGGCGAGTTCACCGTGCAGCCTGATTCCCTGGCGGCGCGCAAAGTCCGCCTGCTTCAGCTTGAGCTGCGTCGCCAGGTCGAGAAGCCCGATCTTCTTTTTCTCCTCAGAGATGACCTCGTCGAGAAAGGTGAGGTGATCGCGGAAGACGCATATCGTCGAGGCGTCATTGACCGGGACATCCCTGCCAACATTCTGCTCGTAGAAAATGGCGGCCATCGGGGTCACGTATTCGTGGCTAAAGCGCAAATCCACCCGCGTGAATCCTGTATCACCAGGCTGAACAGCCTTGACGCCCACTGCGCCGTCGGCCGAAAGCAAATGCCGGGCAAATATCTTCTCCGCCAGCGTCATCGGGCGCTTCGCCGTTCTTATCGCAGGCAAAAAAACCTTCTCTTGCATGCGCGCGACGTTGAATGGGAACAAGCCTCCGTACTCGATCACCTGGCGCGTAATCTCGTCCTCGCCGGCGGTAAACTCAGCAAGCGAGATTTCCTCTCCTGCCCGGATGCGGTCAATGAGCGCGAAGCTTGTGGACGTCAACAGACCCAGGTTCTGGCAATTCTGCTTGTAAATCCGCTCGATATTCTCGGCGATCACGACCTGAATACCGGCGCACAATTCCGCGTAAGGCGACTGTTCGCGGCTGGAACCCTTGCCGCGCCGCTTGCCGCTGACCGAGCAAACGAATCCGCCCTTTTTGACATCCCCGCGACCGATCGGTGCGATGTCTCCACACTTCAAGCCCGCGTAGGGAATTTCGCCGAGCGTCTGATCAAAATAAAAACAGAAGTGCGCGGGCGTGATCTCGTCGGTCGAGATGTCATCGCGGAGCTTGGGATTCGCCTCCGGATGCCTCGTGTCCCAAGGCATGTCCCAGCCCGCAAGCTGCTTCTTGATCAGCTCGGGATCTTCGGTGAGAAAGAGCACGCGACCCTGCAAACGGATGCGGTCGGCCCGTCTTTCGACCTTGCGTTCGAGAAGCGAATTGGCACCAAGGGAGTTCGACACGTTCTCGAGTTATCAGAAATCGTTTACCGGGCGGGATACACCCCATGGCAAGGCGAAATCCATCGCGCTGTCCGATTTCGACGTCTTCCGGTTTTTCCCCACGATTTATTGTACCGCTTACGATTTGTCGCCTTTCACGTAGGCAGCAGGGCTAGGAAGTTCCTCGAGTCCCCGGCCGGCAAAAATGGCCTGGAACTCGCTGATCAGCGCGTCATGCACCCAGCCATTGGAAGCCACCGTTTCCCGGCTCGCGATCTGGAACGCGCGGCCTGAAAAATCGGTGACCCGGCCTCCGGCTTCTTCAACCATGAGTACGCCTGCCGCCGTGTCCCAGGGATTGAGATTGAATTCCCAGAAGGCATCGTAGCGGCCGGCGGCAACATTACACAGATCCAGCGCCGCCGAGCCGGCTCGCCGCACCCCGTGAGAGCGCAGGGTGATCTGGTGATAGAAATAAATGTTGGGATTCTGATGGCGCTTGTGGCTCGGAAAACCGGTGGCCACCAGTGATTCCGCCAGCTTTGGAGTCGAGGAAACGCCGATGGGCTGGCCGTTCAAGTACGCGCCCCTTCCCTTTTCCGCCGCAAACAATTCGTCCCGGGTCGGATCGTAAACGACACCTGCGATGCGTGTGCCCTGATTTTCGACGGCCAGAGAAACGCAAAAAACCGGGTAGCCGTGCGCGAAATTGGTGGTGCCGTCGAGCGGATCGACATACCACTTATAGTCGCTCCCGGTTTCAATGCGTGTTCCTTCTTCCCCTAATACGTCGTGTGCCGGATAGCGGTTGCGGATGCGATCGCGGATGAGAGCTTCGGACTGGCGGTCGGCGATCGTAACGAGATCGACGTCACCTTTGTATTCAATCTTTACGTGACGGTGAAAGTGCTCCATGAGCAAGCCGCCCGCTTCGCGGGCAATCGATTCCATGGTCGAAACCAGCCCAGCGGTATGCTTGGAGTTCGGCTGAGAAGTGCTCATGCGGATATCACCGGCCGCAAGCGTTGACTCGGGCCGAGTCACCTTGCTATTCCAGGCTATTTCTTTTTGCCGTCTTCAGCGATATAGACAATTTCGTGTTTGAAAATAAACAGATTTGGTCCATCGTCGCGTGTAACTCGGACCATGTTCTTATCGTAGTACTCGATCCAGCCGCGCACCACCTCTCCGTCGGCGAGTTTAAGGCTGACAATCTTCTGTTTTTCGCCCAGTGACTTCAAGTACGCGGCCTCCTCGAGGGTCTCGTCAGGAGGCGGCGTGCGTTTCTTAAGATTGTTCGGTCGCGGAGACATGCTCACATTTTACACGGCGCTCTAGCTGGCAGTCGCACGGCCGCGGCCAGGTTGGCCGGGCTGGAAGGGCAAATAGTGCAAGGAATCTGCGTAGGAATGCCGTTCTCTATCTATTTTCAGCGGGACTTGCGGCGCCCCGCATGCGATAAAATCCTGCGAACTTTTTTCGGAGATATGGACAGGCGGGCTGCCACGCGCGATACTTTCCGGCCCTCCCGCTCCCAGACCCGGGGAATGACGATCTCGGCGAACTCCTCGCTGATCTGCCGAAACGTCTTCTCTCCGACCGCGCCTTGCGACCAGGCTTTCAGAAGAGGATTCACGCTTCCCTTGCGAACAATTCTTGCGTGCAGAGCCTGGAGTTCTTGCCAGATGTTGTCCGGTTGCGTCGCTCCGCAGGCCGAGCGAGCCAAATCGTAGGATTCGCGCGCCGCTTCCGTATCGTCGAAAAATGAATTGCACTGGGTTAGGCCTTGCCAGAGATACGCCGTCGCCAACAGCATGTGATGCTGAGTATGCTTTGCCAGTTCAACCGCTTCCTGGCTGAAATCGAACGCGCGCCGCGCGTGAGCGCCGGGATCGGTGGAGCCCCCAATTCCTTCTTCTACCTTGGCGTTCTCGATCATGCACTGCAGGAGGCGGGCGCGTCCCATCAGGATGTAGTCTTGCTTTTCTTCAGCCAACTGGTAGGCGGATCCGGATTCCTTTTCCGCGCGATGGAAGTCGCCACCGTCGAGGTGAATATAGGCGGCATTGAGGTAGACCGTGCCCAGACCATGATGTGTGGGGCGCTGCCGGTAGATCTCCCGCGCCGCGTCCAGATGATCGAGGGCGTCGCGGCGCAGTGCCGTGAGCCGCCTGCGATGATCGGCGTGTTGAGTGACCGTCGCTCGGGAAGACGATTCCTGGCCTGCGCGGCTCGGGCTCTTCCGGCGTCGCTGGGTGTCGATATCCACCCGTCTCTGCAATTGCAGCGCGATACCGCGCTTGGCGAGAGCCATATTGGCCAATGAACGCGCCAGGTTCGGATGCAGCGGATCGCGCTTCCGGTAATGGTCGATGGCTCTCGCGAACATTTCGATCGCCTTATCGAAGCTCCCTTCCCGGCGTGCCATACGTCCGTAGAATGATTGAATGTTGCCCAGAGTAACGTGATCATCGGTTTCGCAGAGTGTGGCTTCAGCCCTCCCGGAAACACGAATCGCATCTTTCCACTTCCCTTGTTGAAACAGGAGCCAGCTCTCGAGGACTTGCATCACCGCCGCCATGCGCGGGTACCCGAGCTCGAGCGCCAGGTCGCGCCCCTGCCCGGTAAATACAAGGGCCTCATCGTAGTCTCCGCGGCGGCGTAGGCAGCGGCCTTTCCAGTAATAGGCGATGGCCAGCAAAAAGCGGTTGTCGAGTTCCTCCGGCAGGCTCAGCACAAAATCAAAATGAGGAATTGCAACGTCCATGGCCTCTTCCGCCATGGCCGCCATGCCCTGGACCATGCGAAGGCAGATGTAATCGGAAACCGACAGGCGGGAGCACGGCCGCGAACAAAACCGCCTGAGAAGCTCCTTGACGGAAGGCGATGAACTGAACCCAATGTCGCTCCAAATGGCGAGCAGAACCAGCAGGCGGGCCGAATTCCCCTGCGATGGGTCGAGGCCGGCAATTGCATCTGCGTGCAAGCCGAGGCATGCCAAGCCTTGTTCTATTTCCCGCGCGGCCACGTGCGCTTGTAATTTCGTGATTAAGGCTTCGTCGATTTGCGTTTTTGTCGGGGAACCAAGGCGAGCGCCCATGCCTTGACGTTCTAATCCAATAAATCGTAACTGGCAAGCGTAAGGAATTCCGGAAATTCGCTGCCCGTCATGAGGGTCTCAAGAAGCTGGGCGGCTTCATGTAATGCGCGCCCGCCACCAAGTTCCGAAACCCTCTCATTCATGACCTCTTTAACCAGTGTCTCTGTGACCTTCTTGCCCTCGGTCATCCGGGCGCCATGTTTCACCCATTGCCAGACCTGCGCGCGGCAGATTTCGGCGGTGGCAGCATCTTCCATGAGGTTGTAGATCGGAACGCAACCCGATCCGCGCAGCCAGGAATCGAGGTATTGCAATCCTACGTCAATATTCCAGCGCAGTCCCGCTTCCGTGATGTCGCCGGTTGGGACTTTGAGCAGGTCGCCGGCAACAACTGTCCGATCCGTCCTGACTTTCAAAATCTGGTTGGGCTCGGGCATATAGGTATCGAAGACATCCTTCGCCACCGGGACCAGGCCCGGATGTGCGACCCAGGTTCCGTCATGACCGGCTTTAACTTCGCGCAGTTTGTCGCCGCGGACTTTCTCGAGCGCGAGCTGGTTGGCCGCGGCGTCGTTGCGAATGGGAATCTGTGCCGCCATGCCGCCCATCGCGTGAATGCCGCGGCGATGACAGGTTTGAATGAGGAGTTCGACGTAAGAACTCAGAAAGTGCCGCTCCATCGTGACAAGCGACCGGTCCGGTAGAACAAAGTCACGACGAGCGCGAAATTTCTTGATGAAGCTGAAGATGTAGTCCCAGCGGCCACAATTGAGCCCGGCGGAATGTTCACGTAATTCATAAAGAATCTCCTCCATCTCGAAGGCGGCGAGAACCGTTTCAATCAGAACTGTGGCTCGGATCGAACCCCGGGGTATGCCCATCTCATCCTGGGCAAAGCAAAATACTTCATTCCACAACCGCGCCTCGAAGTGGTTCTCGAGCTTCGGCAGGTAGAAGTAAGGACCGCTGCCCTTCGCGAGTAAGTTCCTGGCATTATGAAAAAAGAAAAGGCCAAAATCGAACAGGGACCCCGAGATCGGCTTTCCGCCTACCAGAAAGTGCTTTTCGTCGAGATGCCATCCGCGCGGACGCACAAACAGGGTGGCCAGTTTCGGGCCGAGTTCGTAACGTTTCCCCTCGGGACTGACGAATTGAATAACGCCGCGGATGGCGTCGTACAAATTCTGCTGGCCCTCGAGATTGTTGCTCCAGGTAGGGGAGTTCGAGTCCTCGAAGTCAGCCATGAACACATTGGCGCCCGAGTTCAGCGCGTTAATGACCATCTTGCGATCCACCGGCCCGGTGATTTCAACTCGCCGGTCGAGCAAGTCCTTCGGAATGGGAGCAACTTTCCAGTCGCCTTCGCGGATGCCGGCCGTCTCCGGCAAAAAGTCGGGCAACCAGCCGGAGTCCAGTCTCCCCTGGTACTCGCTGCGCCGGGCCAGCAATTGCTGGCGCCTGACCTCAAACCTGTCTGCCAAACGCAGCAGGAATGCACGAGCATCTGCGGTAAGAATATGGCTTTCGATCGGTGCGAGATTCCTGGCCTCGGACGTTACATTCGGGAGCAGTGTCATGGCATTCATTAGTCAATATCATAGCCATGGCGCTGTGCAAGCGCGGCCCCACTAGGTCATTTTGTCCTAGTAGGCCCCGCCGGACAACACGAGTTGTCTGAAACCGTAATTCGATGTCTACTGCACCAGAGCGCCAGTCTGATCGCGAATTTTCAGGCATGAGGCTAAGACAATGACAACTTCGAATTCTAACGGACAAACCCGCAACTGGCAGTCCAGCACCCGGAATGGCATCACAGCGACCGAAGGTTTCAGGGCCGCGCAGTTCGTCGACTACTCAAATACAGAAGAGAGTTACGAACTGTTGCCATCAGGGGACTAGAGCAGCCCGGCCATTGAACTGGCACCAGGGGCCAGAACAAAAAACGAGGACTATGAACGCATTCGATCAACAGGTCTCTGCCGCGAAGCAATGGTTCGCGAGCCCGCGGTTCCGGGGTATTACACGGCTCTATTCCGCAAGCCAGGTCGCCGAGCAGCAGGGCACGATCAGCGGCGACTATACGGTTGCGCGCCGGGCTGCCGAGGAATTCTACGCGCGGTTACGCGAGCTCTTCGAGGAGCGCAAACAGATAACAACCTTTGGCCCTTACTCGCCCGGGCAGGCCGTCATGATGAAGCGCATCGGGATGGAAGGGATCTACCTGGGAGGCTGGGCCACTTCGGCGAAGGGATCGGTGAATGAGGATCCGGGCCCGGATCTGGCCAGCTATCCGCTGAGCCAGGTTCCGGATGAAGCAGCGGGCTTGGTGCGCGCGCTTCTGGCAGCCGACAGGAATCAGCACTTCGCGCGCGCGCGAATGACCGAGCAGCAGCGCAAAGCGACTCCAGAAATTGACTTTCGCCCATTTATCATCGCCGACGCCGACACCGGCCATGGCGGCGACGCGCATGTACGCAACTTGATCCGGCGCTTTGTGGAAGTCGGAGTGCCCGGCTACCACATCGAAGATCAGAAGCCGGGGGCAAAGAAATGCGGCCATCAGGGCGGCAAGGTGCTGGTCGCTGAAGATGAACAAATACGGCGCCTCAATGCGGCCCGCTTGCAGCTCGATATCATGCGGGTCCCGGGCATCATTGTGGCTCGCACCGACGCGGAATCCGCCACCTTCCTCGAGAATCTCACCGATGAACGAGACCAGCCCTTCATTCTGGGCGCGACCAACACTGACATTCCGACCTACCGGCTCGGCTACCTTTCAATTCTGAAAAAGCTGTCGGAATTGGGAGTCAAAGAGGTTTATGGTCATCTGCTGTTCGCAGTCTCCGACGCCGAGTATCGGGCCGCCTTTGCTTGGCTGGAGCGGGCTGGACTGATGTCGACCATCGCGGCGACCGCCCAGGCCATCAAGAACGCCTCGCCAACCGAGATTGAGGCCTCGCTCGACCAGATGGACACCCGCTACATGGAAGTATGGCTCTCGGAAGCCAAACTAAAAACCTATGGAGGAGCCGTCGCCGATGCTATCGAAGCGCGGTCCAATGATGGCGAACGCTTTGAGATGACTGTCGACGAATGGCGGGACTTCGCCAAGCGCGCATCCTTCTATGACGTTCGCGAGGCGGCGCGCTCGATGGGTATCTACGTGGTTTGGGATTGCGAACTGCCCAAGACTCCCGAGGGTTTCTATCAGGTACAGGGTGGACTCGCCTATGCCATCGCCAAGTCTTTGGCCGCTGCGCCCTTCGCCGACTTGCTCTGGATGGAGACCAAGACCGCGGACCTGGAAGACGCGGAGAAGTTTGCCCGGGCTATCCATGCGCAATATCCCGACAAGATGCTGGCTTACAACCTGTCGCCTTCCTTCAACTGGGACACCACCGGCATGAGCGACGAACAGATGAAGCGGTTTCCGGAAGAACTAGGGAAACTCGGCTTCGTCTTCAACTTCATCACGTATGGCGGCCACCAGATCGATGGCCTGGCTGCCGAGGAGTTTGCGACCGCGCTTAAACAGGACGGCATGCTGGCCCTGGCACGCTTGCAACGCAAGTTCCGCTTGCTGGAGTCCCCGTATCGCACGCCGCAGACTTTGGTAGGCGGCCCGCGTCTTGATGGCGCGCTGATGGCCTCCTCGGGACGCACCGCGGCCACCAAGGCCATGGGCAAAGGCTCAACCCAGTTCCAGCACATGGTACAGACCGAGGTCCCACCCCGTTTGCTCGAGGAGTGGCTGGCAGCATGGGGCGAACACTGGACGTATCCGGGAAAGATCCGTGTCCAATTACGGCCTCACACCGCTGGCTCGGAATTGCTGGAACTCACCGTGCTCAGCGAAACCACGAAGGAGAAGCTGGCCAACATCATTTTCGCAAGTCTGCAGGATCGTCGCGGCCGCAACTTTCTCTCGGTCCGCGACCAGGGGACCCAGCCGCCTTTCCGGAAAAAACGTCTGATGACGCTCACGCAACTGTTTCTGATTCACCGCTACTCGGCCAATGCTGTCCACTACGTCACTCCGACCGAGGACAACGAGTCTCAGGCGCAGAAGATGAAAAGCATCGGAATCTTTTCCGACGTGCACACCGAAGTTGGGCAGATTATCGTGGCACGAGTCAGCAAAGAAGGCGTAGCCGAACTGCTCAAGTCCGACCGGGCACGCCTGTTGGAGATCATCCGCAAAACCGCCGCGCCTGGAGCAACGCAATCGGCACCCACAGAAACCGATGAATTGATGCCCTCGGGAGACTAGCTGGCTCGAGCCGCGTTTAGGCCCTTCACGGTTTGAGTGAGCCGCACTATTTCGCGTGGCTGCCACTCGATTTCTGATCGGCGATCCACTTGTCGGTGCGGGCATCGAGAAGGTCCAGCGGAAGTGTTCCACCGTTGAGCATTTCGTCGTGGAAAAGACGTATGTCAAACCTCGACCCTAATTCCCTTCGGGCGCGATCCCTCAGTTCGCGGATCTTGAGCTGGCCAATCTTGTAACTTAGCGCCTGTGCCGGCCACGCAATATACCGGTCGGTCTCGGTCTGGATGCTGGGCTCGTCAATGGCCCCAGACTTGCGAAAGAAGTCCACAACCTGATCGCGCGTCCATCCCTTGGAGTGAATTCCCGTGTCAACCACCAAACGCACGGCGCGGAATAGCTCGGAAGACAGGCGGCCGTAATCGGAAACCGGGTCTTGATAGAAGCCGACTTCTTTCCCGAGTTCCTCGGCATAGAGCGCCCAGCCTTCAATGTAAGCATTGAAACCAAGACCGTGAAGGCGGAACTTTGGCAAGCCTGTGAGCTGCTGCTGCACGGAAAACTGCATGTGGTGTCCGGGGATACCTTCGTGGTACGCGATGGCCTCGTCGTCGATCAGGGAACGTTCCTTGAAGTTGGAAGTTGCTACCACTACGCGGCCGGGCCGCTTGCCATCCGGCGTTCCACTCACATAGTGCGTGGCTGCCGCCGCCTGGAAGCTGGGAATGGCTTCCACCGTAACCGGAGATTTCGGCAGCAGAGTGAACAGCTCCGGAAGCTTGGGCTCCATTTGCGCAATGTAATGGCGGAAGTCATCCAGTATCTGCTCGCCTGAGACCGGAACATACTTCGGGTTGGTCTTAAGCGAGGCCCGGAACGAAGCTAGATCGGCGTAGCCTTCCTTCTTGGCGATGACGAGCATTTCCGATTGGATTCTGTCCATCTCCCGCAGGCCGAGCTGGTGAATTTCGTCGGGAGTCATGTGGGTCGTGGTACGGGCGTAAATGTCGTTCTCGTAGCGCTTCTCGCCCTCTGGTAAGGACGTGATGGCTAGCGTCGTGCGGCCTTGGGGAGCGTAATCGGTTCGAAGAAACGCGGCAAAACTCTTGTAAGCGGGAATAACTTCGCTGTTGATAGCGTCGGTAATCTGCTGCGTCAAGCGTTTCTGGTCTTCCGCGGAAATGCCCGCAGGATACTTTTTCGTCGGTCGAAGAAATGGGTCGCTCTCGATGATGCCTTCGCACTGCACGGGGAGTTTCTCCAGCAGAAAACGCACAGGCATAAGCTTGTCTTTCATCCCCGCGCGCAGGACTTCCGTGGTTTGGTTCAGGACCCGGGGAATCTGGCGCAGCCGCGAAACATAGTCCTCATACTGCTTCACGGTATCGAAGGGTACCGATAGCGGTAGGTCCGCCAGGCTGGTATGGATGCCATTTTGCTGGTTAATGGGCATCTCGTATTCTTTGAGCCTGAAGTCTGTGAGGCGCTGCTTCAGAACACGAACGAGAAGATCGTGGGACAGCTGGTCCTGGTCGGAGAAGCCCTCGGTCGCGATGGCCTCCAGACGAGCAAGGAACGCTTCGTTGGTTCCATTACGGCGAGCGATCGCCTCGAGCGAATAGTCACCCAGTTGATCGTTGTAGCGGTAGTCGCCAAAGGAGGTGGCACGCTCGGGAAAATTGCGGAGATCCGATTCGTATTGCTCTTCGAAAAGCGCATTCTGGGCCGCGAGCCGCTCCGCCACGGGCTTCAGGTTCTGGGCAAAGACCGGCAACTGAAGACCGATCAGAATGGCGGCAGAAAGCAGGCTCGGAAATAGGCGCATAGCCTATGCAGCCTACCACGAAAATGGATCGGCGGTACCGGGCCCGGCCTCATCCCAGCTTCCGGTGCCGTCAGTCTGCGGGACGGCTACGACGGCCTCAAACGCAATTGGGATTCGATCGCCGCCAGCAGTTCAGCACCAGCTTCTCCGGCATGGCGAGTAGAGAACTCGGGATCTAATTCGACCACCGGAAGACTGCAAGCGCCGCGAAACGCAAGCAGCGCATCGGGAGAACCGATCTTGCCGGGACCAAGCAACAACAGGTCAAACTGGGTGACACGCGTCAGAAGCCTGGCGTCACCCAGGCGGTCCGTGCTTTGAACTTCGTATCCCGCGCGACCAAGCAATTCGCGCAGATAGGCGAGCATGTCGAGGCTTGCATCGAGACAAAGAATGCTACGACCGCCGGATACCGGACTCGCTGCACGGTTTGAAGGTCGATAGAAGGCGGTCAGCCCCGTTTCCTCGGAGTCATGCAGCTCGAATACGTTGCTGAGGCGCGTCATATCGAGCACTCTCCGGACGTGTTCTGGAACGTTGCAGAGTTTCAGGTCGCCACGGGCCTGGCGTGCGCTGGCGAGGACACGGACCATAGTTCCGAGCCCGCTGCTATCGATGAATCCGACTTCGCCGAGGTGCAGGAGGATCGACTGGCGATCCTGGAGCAGGGAGGTTACGTGTGAGCGCAGCGATTCACTTTCCCCGCCGGCAACTATCCTTCCCTGGCATCGCACAACGGTTACACGTCCGACATCCCGAGTGTCGAAGGCGAGTAGCAATAGTCCTCCCAAGCGGGCAGCGCGAAAGTCGGAACATTATATGACTGGGGCGCAGCGGTCCCCAGGAAATAATTCGGGATCGAGCACTTTTCAGGTTGCGCTTTGCTCAACATGGTTGGCGACTTGACCACCCGACGCTAAGGCGCGGAGTGCGCCATTGCCGGCGCCGGGTTCAGATCAAACTCAGAATGCGGGATGCCCTGCGCCCATTTGTCGAACCAACCTACGATGTACTCGAGTCGCTCGATGCGATGCCAGGGTTCGCCGGACCGCGAAAGCTCATGTGTTTCCCTAGGAAAGACCACCATGGAGGTTGGGCGCTTGAGATACTTAAGCGCGCGGAAGAGCTGCTCGCCGCCAGAATCCTGTGGAGTGCGGTAGTCCGATTCGCCGAGGACAAACAAGACGGGAGTATGAATGTCGCGTACGAAGGTGATGGCGGAACGGTTCTTGTAGTCTTCCGGGTCATCGAACGGGGGCGCCTTGAACCAGCGCGGTTGAAACAGCACGAAATCCGCCGTGTACCACCACGAGGCCCAGTTCGAGATGTCACGCTGTGAAACCGCTGCCACGAAGCGATCCGTATGGGAGATCGTCCAGTCGGTCAGCACTCCGCCGCCGCTTCCGCCGGTGACCCCGAGTTTTCTTCTGTCAATGTATCCAAGCTTGAGAATCTCATCCACCCCGGCCATCAGGTCGTGATAATCATCGCCCGGATAGCGATACTGAATGATGTTGCCGAATTCTTGACCGTAGCTGGTTGAGCCGCGAGGATTGAGGTAGAGGACTACGTACCCTTTGGCAGCCATGTATTGAAATTCGTGGTCGAACACCCAGCCATACGCGCTGTGTGGGCCGCCGTGAATGTTCAGAATCAGCGGATATTTCTTGTGCGGGTCGAACTCCGGCGGCTTCTGTATCCAGCCCTGGATCTGCGTTCCGTCAAAACTAGCGTAATTGATCTCCTCGGGAGCGGTCAGGTCGAGTTGGGACCAAAGCTTCCGGTTGAAATCGGTGAGCCGAGTCTGAGTTCCATCGCCGGTAACGGCGAAGAGGTCCCCGATCATCACCGGGCTGGAAACCAGAGCCACCATCGCGCCGCTGCGACTGACTGAAAAAGCGAGGACGGCCTGATCGCCGTGCGTAATTTCAGAAACGGCGCCAGTCTGCGCGTCGACGCGCACGATCGGCGTTCGTCCCCGCTTTTCGACAGTATCGAGCAGCGAGCGGCCATCCGGGGACCAGTAGAGCAAACGGCCGCGGCCGCCGCGGGGCGCCGCGTTGTCGCCAAAAACGGAATCGCCCATATCGAAGTCGTACCCAGCGGTCAAATTCTGCG
>Ga0335080_10000123_pt1 | contig 66254 bp, 54 predicted proteins | sample Lox_Sample_34_FD_206720 | JGI IMG/M metagenome (GOLD analysis project Ga0335080, IMG submission 206720) | Soil microbial communities from Loxahatchee National Wildlife Refuge, Florida, United States - Lox_Sample_3.4 | ecosystem: Environmental > Terrestrial > Soil > Wetlands | place: USA... | reverse complement strand
AGCCACGACACGCGGGCCTCCGAATTGCGATCCGTCAGGAACCGCGCCAGCCACTTCAGCCCCATGCGTCGCAGCGCCCGATAGTGGCTGAAGTCGACTTCCGACGCGTACAACCTGCCGTTCTGGAACACGAGCCGAACGTCGTAGGCGACTTCGACCTCGTGGTCGTCCATGTCGAGAATCTTCTTGTCGAGGATGTGATCGTGCAACAGCACGACGCCCTCGGGCGGTGGTCGCTCGAAGGCCGATGACGGATCGCTGCCAAGGTCGAGCACGACCTCGTTGTTCGAGATCATCACGACCTTTTCCCAGGGAACCGTCAGCGACGGGTAGCCGTAGGGACGCTTGACGATCAGGTGGCTGACGGCGGGCAGGCGGCCGGTCTCGATGATGCCGAGGTCGGCGAGGCGGCCGATGCGCTGCCGGCGCAGGAACACCTCGCGACCAAGGATCTGGCTGAGAAAGAAGTCGGCTTCGAGGACGCTGACCATGGGGAGGCCTTGCTCAGCTGACCAGAACGACGAAGCGATACACCATCAGCGCGACCAGAAACAGCAGGTAAACCCGCAGAGCCATCAAGGACAGCCGAACCGCCGGCGACATCGCAATCCGCGGCGTCTGGTAGCGGCGATTGATGTCGGCGATAGTCGCCTGCAGGCGGCGAAACGTGTTCATCGCGGCACCTACCCGAAGAGACTGGGGAACATGACGCTGACACCGTAGAGCGTCGACAGCACGACGATCGCGATGACGATGAAGCCGCCAGTCACGTTCTGGGCGAGCGTGTTCCGGTACTCGCCCATCGTCGCCTTGTCGTTCAGCAGCAGGATCAGGAACACGAGCGCCGCGGGCAGCAAGGTCACCGCGATGACCTGGACGAACAGCGTGATCAGGACGAGCGGCGCACCCGGGATCAGCACGACCGCACCTGCCGTCAGCAGCGTGAGGAAGTAGCTTGCGTAGAACCACGGCGCCTCGCGGATCTTCGTGTTCAGCGAGTGCGCCCAGCCGAAGATCTCGCCGAAGGCCCACGAGCTCGCGAGCGAGATGCAGATCGCACCCAGCAGGCCCGCGTCGAACAGGCCGATCGCAAGGAAAGTTCCGACGTAGCGGTCCGTGGTCATCAGCTGTTCGGCCGCCTGCGCCGCGCTGTCGATCTCGACACCGGGCAGAACGGTGCCCGTCACGACGACGATGAAGATCGCGACCAGAACCGTCAGCACGGAGCCGAGGATCGTGTCGAAGCGGCCCCACGGGATGTCCTTCTCGAGCATGCCCTTGTCGACCACGGCGCTCTGCTGGAAGAACAGCATCCAGGGCGCGATGGTCGTGCCGATGTTGGCCATCAGGTAGAAGAACAGCTGGCCGTCGAAGCCGCCGGCGAAGTTAGGCACTAGACCGGTACGCAGAATCTCGTGGATCGAGGGATGCACGAGGAAGGCGCCGGGGATGTAGACGAGGTTCAACGCGCAGAACAGCAGCGCGATCTTCTCCCAGGTCCAGTAGCGCCCGTTCAGCACGATCACGGCCATCAGCGCGACCACGCCGGCCACCGTGATCCATGGCGGCACGCCGAAGATCGCGAGGGCCGCTGTCATCCCGATGAATTCCGTGACCAGCGTCAGCCAGTCGACGATCATCAGGTCGAGCAACGAGAACCAGCCCCAAAATGCGCCGAAACTGTCGAAGATCGCCTCGGCGTGCCCGCGCTTGGTGACCGCGCCGAGGCGCACGGTCATCTCCTGCACGTAGTAGGCGACCGGGATCAGCAGCAGCAGGAACCAGATCAGCGCGTACCGGTACTTCGCACCGGTCGCGGCATAGGTCGTGATGCCGCCGGCGTCGTTGTCGGCCACCATCACGACGATGCCGGGCCCCGCGATCACGAGGTAGAGGCGCACGGCCTTCCAGGCCTTGCGCAGCGAGTAGTAGATCCGCGCGAATATGTTCATCGGTCGTCGAACGGCCAGCCGAACCGCAACCCGTCGAGGCCGCAGAGTACCCCACCCTGCGTTGCGCCGCGCTGCGGATGAAGCTCCGCCGGCGCGTCTAGGGCGATTGCCGGCCGCGTCCGATGCGCGTGACCCGGTCGAGAATCACGGCCAACAGGACGATCGCAAGTCCGGCTTCGAAGCCCATACCGACCTGCACGGTTTGCAGCGCGCGCACGACCGGCACACCGAGTCCGCCGGCCCCGACCAGGGCCGCGATCACGACCATCGACAGGCTCAGCATGATGCACTGGGTAACGCCGGCGAGGATCAGCGCGGCGGCGCTCGGCAGCTCGACCTTGAAGAGCAGCTGCCGCCGCGTCGCTCCGAAGGCCTCGCCGGCCTCGATCAGCGCGCGCGGCACGCCGGTGATGCCAAGGTGCGTCAGCCGGATCGGTGCCGGCAGCGCGAAGATCACCGTCGATATCAGCGCCGGCACCACGCCGAGTCCGAACAGCACCAGCGTCGGAATCAGGTACACGAAGGTCGGCAGGGTCTGCATCAGGTCGAGCACAGGCCTCAGCACCGCGTGCAGTCTCGGACGGCGCGCCGACGCGATCCCGAGCGGCACACCGATCGCGGTCGCGAGCAACGCGGCGACCAGCACCAGCGAGAGCGTCTCGAGCGTCTCGGTCCAGTAACCCTGGTTCATGATGAACAACAGCGCGGCGGCGACGAAGGCCGCGAGCGGCAACGACCGTTGCAGCAGCCAGGCGAGCGCCGCCGCAAATGCGATCAGCAGCGGCGCCGGCGGCCAGCCGAGGAGCCGAGTGCAGGCTCCGATCACCGCGTTCGCGGTCGCGGCGATCGCATCGAACGCCGGCGCGCCGTGCTGCTTCATCCACTCGATGCCGCGTGCGATGAACGTGCCCGTCGGGACCTTGTGGGCCGCGAGCGCAGCCTCGAAGCCGCCGCCGAAGCGGCGCGCCGGCGGCGCTGTGAAGATCGTCGGCGCATGCCCGTCATACGTCTGAACGCCCTGCAACCAGCGCGCGTGGGCCTGCGGATGGGCCGCGAGCCAGCTGCTCGCGGCCACCTCCGGGGCGAGGTGCTGCTCCGACATGGCCAGCATGACCTCGCTCTCGCCGTGTGGCGTAAATTCGAGATTGCGCAGCAGGTGCGCGAGGTTCGGGCACTCGTTCAGAAGTCCGCGGCGCACCAGCGTAGAGACCGTCGCGCCGCCGTAGTTCGGTCCGAACGTCGCGTCGCCACCCGTCAGGTAGCGCAGGTCGAAGCGCATGTTCATCGGATGGGGGTCCCACCCGAGGAATACGATCGGCTCGCGCACGGCGACCGCACGGGCGACCTCGGCGAGCATGCCCTGTTCGCTCGACTCGACGAGATGGAACGAGCCGAGGCCGAAGTCGTTGTGCTCGATCATCGTCAGCACGTGGTGGTTGCCGTCATTGCCGGCTTCGATGCCATAGATCCGGTGCTTGAGTGCACCGCCAAACCGCTGAATGTCGGCGAAATCCCTGAGCCCGGCCTCGAAGGTGTAGGCCGGGACCGCGAGCGTGTACTTCGCGCCCTCCAGATTTGCGCGCACGACCTCGATCGACCCGTCCTCGAGGTACGGGCGGCGGTCGTTGGTCTGGGCCGGCATCCAGTTGCCGAGGAATACGTCGATGTCGCGCGCCTTCATCGCCGCGAACGTCACCGGCACCGAGAGCAGCGTCGTCTGCGGTCGGTAGCCGATGCCCGACAGCACGTGCGAGAGCAGCGCCGTTGTCGCGGTGACGTCGCTCCAGCCGACGTCGGCCATGCGCACGACACGGCACGAGGGCGGGTCGCCGGCCGCCGTCGCGGGGGCCGCGACGAGCAGTGTGAGGAGCAGCAGCGCAACCGGCCGGCCGGCGTCAGCCGATCCGCGGAAAGCGCGCCATGGCCTCCAGATCATTGAGCTCCTGGTCGTTGCGGATGTAGAGACGGCTGGCATCGCGAAGCGGCTGGTGGTCCCACGGACGATAGCGGCCCTGGCGAAGTGCGGAGTACACGAAATGGCGCCGCCGCTGGCTCGCGAGCACCTCCTCGTGCAGCTTCGCCAGCGCCCAGCGCTGCTCGATCTCGGTGCGGAACGCGGCGACGCGCGATGCGTGCTCCGGTCGGGCAGCGAGGTTCGCGCGCTCGTCGGGGTCGGCGACGAGGTCGTAGAGCTGATCCGGATCGACGGGTGAGTGCACGAACTTGTAGCGCCCGCGTCGGATCATCACGACGGGAGCGATCGCACCCTCGCCGAGATACTCGCCGATGACCTCGCCCGCGACCGCGCCGCCCTTGAGTGCCGGGACGAGGCTGCGACCGTCGCACGGCGCCGCGGAACCCGCACCGGTGCCAACGCAGGCGAGCTCGGTCAGCGTCGGCAGGACGTCGAGCAGCGACGCCGGCCCGGGCACGCGCCGCGGTGCGAACCGCTGCGGGGCGTGGACGATCATCGGAATCCGGCACGCGGGCTCGAAGAAGTTCATCTTGAACCACAGACCGCGCTCCCCGAGCATGTCGCCGTGATCGGCGAGCAGCAGGATCACGGTGTCGGAATCGAGCCGCGCCTCGACAAGTGACTCGCGCATCGCGCCGACCTGGTCATCGACGTACGATACCGCTCCATAGTAAGCACGCCGCGCCGCACGTACCTGGGCCTCGGTCGGCGTGGCCTGCTCGAGTCCGATCACGTAAGCGACCCGACGCGAATGCGGGTCCTGGGGCACCTCGCCAGCCCGGACTCGCGGCGCATCGATGTCGGCGCCGGCGTAGCGATTCCAGTAGGCATCGGGAACGACATACGGATCGTGCGGGTGGGTCAACGACACGACGAGGCAGAACGGGCGGCGATCGGCGCCGCGGGCGATGTCGAACAGCTTCTGGCGCGCGGCGTACACGACCTCGTCGTCGAAGTCGATCTGGTTGGTCCGGGTGCACGGCCCGGCCTGGGTCACCGAGTCCATCGTGTGGTACCAGCCCGGCCGCTCCTCGAACCGGCTCCAGTCCGGGGTCCAGCCGAAGTCCGCCGGATAGATGTCGGTCGTCAGCCGCTCCTCGAACCCATGCAGCTGGTCGGGCCCGCAGAAGTGCATCTTTCCGCTGAGCGCCGTCTGATAGCCGGCGCTTCGCAGGTAGTGGGCGAACGTCGGAACGGCGGCCGGGAATTCGGCAGCGTTGTCGTAGGCGCCGATTCTCGACGGCAACTGGCCTGACATGAACGAGAATCTCGACGGCGCGCACAACGGGCTGTTGCAATAGAAGGTGTCGAACACGACGCCTTCGGCCGCGAGCCGGTCGACGTGCGGGGTGCGCGCCACCCGACCACCGTAGGCCGCGAGCGCGCCGGCGGTCAGCTGATCGGCCATGAGGATCAGGATGTTCGGACGGTCGCTCATCGGTGTCGTGGCTCCCTGGGCCGCGTTGACGGAGATGGTCTCACGAAACCCCCGCAACGACGCAGCCACGCCGGCGGTCCGCCGCCCCTATAATTCTCGGGTCCCAGAGGCCGAGCCGGACCCGAATGACACCCACCCTAGCCCGTACTGCACTCATCACCGGGGCCGGAAGCCCGAACGGCATCGGCTTTGCCACGGCGGAGGCGCTCGCCCGCGGGGGCCATCGGGTCGCGCTGACCTCGACGACCGACCGGATCCATGATCGCGCCCGGACGCTCGCGGCCTCGGGCTGGCGCGCCACCGGGCACGTCGCCGACCTGACCGATCCCTCGCAGGTGCAGGCGCTGATCGCAGCGGTCGGCCCGATCGACGTGCTCGTCAACAATGCCGGCATGGCCGTCCTCGGCGCGCTCGATGCGCAGGTGCCGCTCGAGAACATGACGCTCGAGCTCTGGCAGACCGCGCTCACGCGCAATCTGACGACCGCCTTTCTCGTCACGCGCGCCTGCCTGCCCCGGATGGTGGCCGCCGGCTGGGGGCGGATCGTCAACGTGTCGTCGACAACGGGCGCCGTGGCGGGCGTCGCGTCTGATAGCGCCTATGCGGCGGCCAAGGCAGGCTTGCTCGGCATGACGCGGTCGTTGTGTCTCGAGGTCGCGCGCAACGGAATCACGGTCAACGCCGTCGCGCCCGGGTGGATCACGACGGGCTCGCAGACCGACGCCGAGCGTCGCGCCGGTGAGGCGAGTCCGCTCGGCCGCTCGGGCACGCCGCAGGAGGTCGCCGCTGCGATCGCGTTCCTGTGCTCGGCGGAGGCGTCGTACGTGACCGGGCAGCTGCTGGTGGTCGATGGCGGAAACAGCATGGTCGAGAGCAAGGCATGACGCCGCCGCCCCGCGTGGTGCTCGTGACCGGTGCGGGCGGAGGCATCGGCCGTGCGGTTGCACGGCGATTCGCCGCTGCCGGCTGGAAGCCCGTCCTCACGGATCTTGCGGCGCCGGCTCTCGAGGCGACCTCCAGCGAGGCGGGCAGCGCGCCGTTTCGCTGCGCGGACCTGCGCGAGCACCGGGCCTGCTTCGCCACGGTCGCGTGGGCCGTTGAGCGGATGGGCCGGCTTGACGGACTCGTCAACGCGGCCGGCGTGTGGCGCGAGGGGCCGACGGCCGAGACGAGCGAGCAGGACTTCGACGCGGTGTTCGACGTCAACGTCAAAGGCCTCTACTTCACGGCCGCCGCCGCGATACCTCACCTGAAGGCAACGGAGGGGTTCATCGTCAACCTGTCGAGCGACGCGGGGCTGCAAGGCAACACCGGTGCGGCCGCGTATTGCGCATCGAAAGGTGCAGTCGCACTTTTTACGAAGGCACTGGCCCTCGAGCTCGCCCCCGACGGCATTCGCGTCAACGCGGTTTGCCCCGGAGACGTCGCCAGCCCGATGCTGGAGTTCCAGGCGAACACGTATGGCGGCGGCGATCCCGCCGGCTACTTCGCGCGCTTGCTCGCGGGTTATCCCCAGGGGCCCAGGCGAGCGCGCTTCATCACGCCGGATGAGATCGCGAGCCTGATCGAATACCTCGCGCGGCCGGAGGCCACGCCGATTACCGGCGCCACGTTATCCATTGATTTCGGCTACTCGGCCGGCAAATGAGCGCACAGTGCCGGGCGGGCCACCCGCGTTTCGACAAGGAGCATGCATGCCGACCCTGATTGCGGCGCCTACGGTGATTCCAGCGGCAGGAACGAAGCCGAAGCGGATCGAGGAGTATGTCGGTCGAGTCAACAGCGGAACCGACGTCGTCAGCATCGCCCGCATGCGCAGCCCGGCCGGATGGGTCGAGCCCGGCCAGAGGCCGGACTTCGACGAGTACACGCTGGTTCTCGCGGGACGGTTGTGCGTGGAATCCGCCGATGGCCGAACGCTCGACGTGACTGCCGGCCAGGCCGTCGCAACGCGTGCCGGCGAGTGGGTGCGCTATTCGACGCCGGCGCCGGAAGGCGCCGACTACGTCGCGGTCTGCGTGCCGGCGTTCTCGCCGGCCGGCGTGCGGCGGGATCCATCATGACGGGTGGCAACGTGCATGGGTCCCCGGCGGTCCAGCGGCCGCTGATCGTCGGGCGACGTTGGCTCGTGGTGCTGCTGTGGATCGCTGCGTTCGGACTGTCGTCGGCTGCCGCCGCGCACGGTGGCGCCGTGGCCTCTCCTGACCGTTACGGCGCCGACACCGCCGCCGAGATCCTGGCGGTCGGCGGAAACGCGGTCGATGCGACCGTGGCAATGGCGTTCACGCTCGCCGTGACCTATCCGGAAGCCGGCAATCTCGGCGGCGGAGGTTTCGCGACGATTCGCTTCGGCGATAAGTCGTACTTCCTCGATTACCGTGAAACCGCTCCAGCCGCGGCGACCGCCGACATGTATCTCGATGCGCACGGGGAGGTCATCCCGGATGCGAGCACGATCGGCGCGCGCGCCGCCGGAGTGCCCGGGACCGTGATGGGGATGTGGGAGCTGCACCGCCGGTTCGGCACGCTGAAGTGGGGACGCTTGCTGCAACCGGCGATCCGGTACGCGCGGGATGGCTTTACCGCGAGTGCGCAGCTGCAGCAGGGCCGCGACGAGACGCTGCAGATGCTGCACGGCCGGACGAATTTCGCCCGCTATTTCGGCCGCCTCACGGCCGGTGCGACCGTTCGCCAGCCCGAGCTCGCCGCGACGCTCGAGCGCATCGCCCGCGGCGGGGTGCGGGAGTTCTACCACGGCAAGACAGCCAGCCTGCTGGTCGCGCAGATGGCGCGCGATCACGGCATCGTGACGGCGGCCGACCTCGCCGGCTATCAGGCACGCTGGCGCGAGCCGCTCGAGGCAGACTGGGCGGGCTACCGGGTCGTGACCGCGCCGCCGCCGAGTTCGGGGGGCATCGGGCTGATTGCACTCCTCAAGATGAAAGCGGCGGCGGAGCCGTTGTTTCGCGACGTGGCGCTCAACTCACCGCAATACGTTCATCTGCTGGCCGAGCTCGAGAAGCGGGTGTTTGCCGACCGCGCTGCGTACCTCGGCGACCCCGACTTCTATTCCGTGCCGGTCGCGCGCCTGATGGACGATGCGTACCTCGCGGCCCGGGCGCGCACGATCGACCCGAACCGGCCGACGCCGACGGCCGCCGTTCAACCGGGGCTCACCGAGCACCACGACACGACGCACTTCTCCGTCGTCGATCGATGGGGCAATGCGGTCTCGAACACCTACACGATCAACGACGACTTCGGCAGCAGCGCCGTGGTCGAAGGTGCGGGCTTTCTGCTCAACAACGAGATGGACGACTTCTCGGTCAAGCCCGGCGCGCCGAACATTTACGGCGTGGTCGGTGGTGACGCGAACGCGATCGCGCCGGGCAAGCGTCCGCTGTCATCGATGACGCCGACGATCCTGCTGAAAGACGGCCGCGTTGCGCTCGTGATCGGCACACCCGGCGGTTCGCGCATCTTCGACTGGGTGTTCCAGGTCATCTGCGACTGGCACGACTTCCGGATGCCGCTTCCCGACGCCGTCGGCGCGACGCGGCTGCACCACCAGCTTCTCCCCCCGAACCTGATCTACGAAGAGCCAGGCCACGTGCTCGACGCAGCGACGACTCAGGCCCTCGAGGGGCGCGGCTATACCTTCGAGGTGCAGAACTGGTCTGGGGACATTGAAGCGGTGGAAGTCACTGGGAAGCGCGCGATCGCTGCCCCGGATCCGCGCGGAATCGGCGTCGGACGCGTGCTCGACTGAGTGGCAGGCGCGCAGCGTCCGCGGCTCACTGAGTCAGTGATCCGGTGACGCCCCAGGTGTCGTTCAGCACGTAGCCCTGCGGGTAGGGATCGTCCGGGTCGAGCACGTACTGGTGAAAGCCCGTGATCCAGGCCCGGCCGGCAATTGCCGGCACGATGGCCGCGCGGTCGCCCACCCTTGTATCCGCGACAATCCGGCCGCGGAACGTCGAGCCGATCAGCGATGCATGGCGCATCGTGTCCCCGACGTTCATTAAGCCGCGCGCGCGCAGTACCGCCATGCGTGCCGCGGTACCGGTACCGGTGGGGCTGCGGTCGGAGCGTCCCGGGGCGACGATGCAGGTGTTGGTGGTGACCTCGCCGACGCCTGCGAACGGCCGGTTGATCTGCACGATCGATACGTCACGAATCGCCGGGTTCGCCGGATGGACGACCGTGAGCTGCTCGCGGGCCGCGAAGCGTACCTTCTCGCCGAGCACCGCGAGTTCACGTGCCTCGTCGGCCGCGACGCGAAACCCGAGCCGGGTGCCGTCGAGGATCGCGTAGAACATGCCGCCGTAGGCGACGTCGACCGTGATGGTGCCGAGCCCGGCTACTTCGAGCGGGGCATCGAGCCGATCGACGAACGCCGGCACGTTCTCGATCTCCACCTCCAGGCACCTTCCGTCGCTGCAACGGGCACGCACCTTCACCGGTCCCCCAGGCACCTCGATGCCGACGATGGTCTCGGGTTCGTGCATCGCGACGATGCCGGTCTCGAGAAGCACCGTCGCGATGCAGATCAGGTTGGATCCGGAGCTTGGCACGTATTCGGTCGGCTCCATGATGATCGCGCCGACCTGGCAGTCGCGATCGATTGGTGGCACGAGCAGGTTGACGTGCCGCGCAACACTCCCGCGCGGCTCGCACAGCAGTAGCCGGCGAATGTCGTCGTGATCGCGGCGCATCGTCTGCATCTGCTCGTAGAGTGTCCGCCCGGCGGGTGCCAGGACGCCGCCGACGATGACGTCGCCGACCTCTCCCTCGGCATGGCAGCCGACCACCGTGATGACGCGTCTTGCCCTCATCGCAGACCCCTGCGCAGCGTATCGGGGCCACGGCGGCCGCGCTGCCTTGCGCAGCGTAGTCGCTGCGGCGCAAGGGGTCGAGGCCGGTCCGGCGCGCGCGGCCGACGGCCGGAGGGTTGGCGGCCGCTCCGCGCTCGACTAAGGTGAGGCGAGCACGCGTCCGGCAAATGCATCCGCCGCGCCCGAGGAACCGTCCATGCAGATCACCGTAGACATCAGCCTGTACCCGCTGACCGCGAACTACATCCCCTCGATAAAGGGCTTCATCGACCGGCTCGGTCGCCGTCCGGGGCTGCTGCTGGAGTACAACTCGTTGAGCACGCAGGTGCGCGGCGAACTCGACACGGTGTTCGAGGCGCTCAGGGCCGAGATCGGGCGGACCTTTGAGGGCCCGGATCGCGCCGTGGTCGTGCTGAAGGTGATCGGAGGCCCGATACCCGGCGCAACGGCGGGTTAGGACGCGGCGGACATCAGTAGGGGGATCGCAGCAGCACGAGCAACGTGTGTACGCCCTCAACGTAGTGCCCGACGCGCAGATTCTCGTCGAACGTGTGCTGATTGTTGTCGGCGTTGACGAGCGGGGCGATCACGAACGGTGCACCGAGCGCGTCGACAAGGCTGTCGGTTGGCACGCTACCGCCCATCATGCGAATGCGCACCGGCATGACGCCGGCTCCGGCGGCGCGGAGGGCACCATACGCCCACGTCCCGAGCGGTGAAGAGAGCGGTGTGCGTTCGGCCGCGCTGCCACCGCTCAGCGTGAGCGCTGCGAGCTTGTCGTAGCGTTCGCGGTCCGCGTCGCTAGGCTCGCCGGTGACGAGGTGGAAACCCTGGCGTCGGACGTGGTCCTGCAACAATCCGAACAGGTAGTCCGGGGGCGTCTCCGGCGTGGTGCGAAGGTCAAGCTCCGCCACGGCACGATGCGGCACGATGTTGGCGGCCTTGTCGCCGACCGATGCGGCGGCCATGCCCCGCACGTTGAGAGACGGATACTGGAGTGCTTCCTGGTAGTTGGACCCGACGGCTTCCGCGGACGCGATCCCGACCCGCTGCCGTATCGCGGCCTCGTCATCGCCGCTGTCGGCGAGCACGCGCCGGTCCTCGTCGCTCAAGTGGACCTTGTCGTAGTAGCCGCGCACCAGCACGCGCCCGCGTTCGTCCTTCATCGAGGCCAGCAGCTGTGCGAGCCGCATCGCAGGATTAGGCACGTAGTTGCCGTAATGCCCGCTGTGCAGCGGCACGCGCGGCCCAAACACGGTGAGCGTCACCGATGCGACGCCGCGGTTCCCGAACACCAGCGTCGGGCGGTTGCTGGGGTGCCGCGGTCCGTCGTGGATCACGATGCCGTCGGTGCGCAGCAGGGCGCGATTCGCGAGCACGATCTTGCCCATCGACGGCGATCCGCGCTCCTCCTCGGAGTCGAGCAGCACCTTCACGTCGAACGCGGGACCGGAACCCGCTGTGCGAAGCGCGTCGAAGGCGGCGAGGAACATCATGATCGGCGCCTTGTCGTCGGCTGCGCAGCGCCCGAACACCCGCAGTTCGGGGTCTAGCGGATCGTCCTGGAGGCGGCGTGCGTCGACCGGCTGCCACTGGCCGTTCGCGGTGCGCTGCTTGACGACGGGTACCCACGGATCGGGCTGGGACCACTCGGATGCGACGACCGGCTGGCCGTCGAAGTGCATGTAGAAGAGCACCGTCCGCGCGCCGGCGGTCGCGCTTGGATAGTGAGCGTAGACGAGTGGCTTGCCGTCGTTCGCGAGCTGCCGGGTCTCAAAGCCACGCCGCGCGAACGCGCGCTCGATGAAATCCGCCGCGCGCTCGATGTCCGATGCGACAATCGAGTCGCTCGGCAGGCGCAGAAACTCCAGAAACTCCGGGAACGTCGCCTGCGAGGCTCGAACGGCCGTGGCGGTCTCGTCGAGGTCGTTCGTAGCGCCGAATCCCGCCGTCGGGCCGCCGGCCAGCGCCGCGCCGAGCGCAGCCGCTGCCAGGGCGGCGCTCGCCACTGGCGGTGTTCGTCGTCCACCGCGGCGCGCTGCGTCCATGATCAGAACTCGAGGTCTACCGCGGCGCACAGCCACTCCAGCATTGGTCGCATCAGCCGGTAGCGGTGCATCAGGATCTTGATGAGGTCTGGCCGCATCAGCTCGGCGTCCGTCAGTGTCGCGGTTGCGACGAAGTCCTTGCGCTTGAGATCCTCGACCAGTTCATGTGCCGGGTCGTAGCCGCGCGGCGGGCGCGACAGCACTTCGCCGTCGAGCGTGAACACGCGCTTGAATGCGCGCTCCCGCGTCGCCTGCTTCCAGCTGCGCGGGTTATCGATCAGGAAGTCGCGAACTCGCTTGAGCGTATCCGGCTGCGGGTGCCAGATGCCGCCGCCCGTGAAGCAGTCCCCCGGCTCGATGTGCAGGTAGAGCACCGGTGCGTCAAGGCGCCCCATCGCGGCGGTGCCGAGACTGCCGCGGGCGACCGCCTTGGTCGCGGCGTGGTAGAAGCTCATTCCCGCGTGCGTCTTGTAGGGGCGCTTGTCGGACGAGAAGCGCGTGTCGCGGTGGATGCGAAACAACGAGCCGCCGACGGGCCGGGCAGCAGCGACGATTTGCGGGCTGATGGAGCGCAACGGCTCGGCGATGTCCGTGATCAGGCGCAGGCACGGCCCGCGGACTTGCTCCTCGTACTGATCCTTGTGCGCTTGGAACCAGTCTCGGCGGTTGTTGCGCTTGAGCGAGCGCAGGAAACGGAACGTGGCCGGCGTGAAGTACGGTTGCGAACGGGCGGGCATGGAATCTCCGGGGCGCAGCGACTCGCACGGCACGCGCACGCGTGGCCTGCGGGTTCCCATTGTCGTCGGGAACGGCGGCGCCGGCCAGAGCGGCGGGCTGTCAGGTCATCGGCCAGCGCTCGTTACCCGGCCGCATCAGCTCGGCGGGCAGCCGGATGTCGAAGCGCGACCGCAGCGTCGCGTCAAGATCAGTGGGCAGGTGGGCCGGGTAGTGGCTACCCATGATCTCCCGAACGCGGGTCGCCGCCAGAGCGAGCAGGTCCGGGGCACCTCGGTATTCCCAGTCGGCGAGTGACGAGCGGTCGCCGAGCTTCGGGTACAGGTACTCGGTCTGCATGAGCGAAAGCGTTTGCTCGGCGCCGAGATAGTGGTTCGGACCGAGCACGGTCCGCTCGATGACCTCGTACGAGAGCGTGTCGTCGTTGACCTCGATCCCCCGGAGCGAGCGCTGCACGGCGCCAATCAGGTCGTTGTCCATGACCATCGACTCGAGCGAGCACCCCATCAGGCTGCCCATCATGCCAGCGCACTCGCAGATCATGTTGCTGCCGGACAGCGCCGAAAGCGCAATCGTCATGCCCTTCTCGTAGCCCGCCTGGTAGTCCGGACGCTTGGCGTCTGTCATCCCGGCGGCGACGATTCCTGGAAGGCCGAAGTGACGCGCGATCTGACCCGCCGCAGCCTGCAGCACGGCCTCCTCGCCACCGCCGCCGGTGAAGGCGCCCGTGCGCAGGTCCGAGACGAAGGTCCACGGCCCGAAATCGACCGGCCCACCCGGGTTGATCAGGTTGACGAGGACGACGATGGCGAGCGCCTCCGCGGTGCATTGCGCGAGTGCTCCGGCAAGCGCCGCCGGGGCGGTGGCGCCGGCCTGCGGTGCGGTGCAGGCACTGATCGGCAGGCCGCGGCGGGCCGCCTCGCACAGAACGGCCGAAGTGTCGGGGCCGAACCGCAGCGGCGAGACGACCGGGCAGACGCCGATCGCGGCGAAAGGCGCCTGCCGAAATGCCCCGGCTGCACCGAGCACGGTGTCCCAGAGTGCCTCGACGTCTGCGACCGTCGCTGCTTCCGCGAGCGAAATGCTGAAGGGCTTGGTCGTCGCGGCTGCGCCCGTGTAGGCGATGTTGACCGCGTGCAGGCGCGCGTCCTCGCAGATGTCCGTCGCGACCACCTGCTGCCCGCAAAAGTCGATGTGCTCTAGGAAGTCCGCCATCCGGAAGAAGTCGTACAGGTCGTACAGCGTCGACGGCCGGTACTTGCCTGTGCCGGGTTCGACGAAGCGCACGGCCTCACCCGAAGTCGCGAAGTAGACCCGGTTGCCTCCTGAGCGGATCGTCCGCTGCGGGTCGCGGCCGTGGTAGACGATTTCGCGCGCAGCGCCACTCAGCAGATCCTCGACGAGCGCACGCGGAAAGCACAGCCGGCCGTGCCTGTTGAAGAAGGCGCCTTTCGCCGTCGCGTAGTCGCGGATCTCGTCGGTGACGGCGCTCATGCCGATATTGGCCAGTATCGCGAGGGCGGTGTCGCCAATGCGCTTCAGGTCGTGCGTTGAAAGTGGCTGGTAGCACCCGCCCGGCAGTCCCGGTCGCACCGCCTCGGAACGGCGGATCGCGCGCCGCTCCGCGACGCGCGCTGCGCGGCCGCGAGCGGGACGCCCTGATGTCGGGGCGAGCGTGCTCATCAGCGGTCTCCCGGTTCTGCGATGGCTCTGATCGTCTCGGAAGCATGAGCGCTGATCGAAACAGCGTCAAGTTGATTATGAATGAGCATTCATTCATACTTCGTCGATAAGTATTTGTTTATATGCGCTGTTATGCCCATTATCGTGCAAGAATAATCATGACTTCGATCGGCTCAGGAACGCGGGCCCCGCGTCAGCGCGAACGCTCCCGTGCAGCACGAGAAGCGCAACTCATCGATGCGGCGCTCGAGTGCATCAGCACGCTCGGCCTGCGCGATACAACGGTGCAGGACGTCGCAGCGCGAGCCGGGATGGCCGTCGGCTCGATCAGCCAGTACTTCGACAGCAAGGAGCGCCTGTTCACGGAAGCGCTGCGGGCGCTGTCAGAGGAGTTCGAATCGGCGTGGCATCGCGGGCTCGCCGCGACACCGGACGATCCTGCATGGCGGCTGCGGCGATTCGTCGACTGCTACTTCGAGCCCGGAATCTGCCAGCGCAAGAAGATCGCCGTCTGGTTCGCCTTCTGGGGCGAAGTCAGGGCGCGGCCGACCTATCGAACGGTCTGCGCGGGCTACGACCAGCGCCACGACCGGATGCTCGAGGGCCTGTGCGAGGCGCTCGTCGCGGACGGGCGCTACGCCGGGCTCGAGCCGCACGCCTGCGCGAAGATCATTGCATCCGTCTGCCACGGACTCTGGCTCGAACTCCTCACGGGAAGCGATGGGCTCAATCGCGCGGCGCTCGCCCGCCTGGCCCATGCCGCCCTAGCGATGCTGTTTCCACGGCACGCGGATGCGCTGCGATCGCCAGAGCTCGTCAGCTCCGCGTAAGCACCGACCCGCGACGCACTTCCCATTCCTCGAAGCCCCCGTCACATCCGGTCAGCCGGCCGGTCCGCTGCGCGTTTTAGGCATGGAAGGTGCCTCATGCGCAAGCGCGTCCCAACGACACGAACGCCAGAATTCAGGGCAGAGCGGTGGATCCTCGAAGAGGATGCCCGCTCGGCCGTCGTCCGGGTGTCGCCCGGTGTACGGATCGCTGACCTCGTTGGCCTCACGATCCGCGTCGATGGCTGCGCTTACCGCTGCACCGCCGCCGAGCGCTTCCCGCCGTCCTCGCCAGCGGGTCGTGTGCGTCTCTTCGTCGAGAGCCTCTGAGGGCCGGGCGCACGCGCCGTGCGCCCGGCACCCGAGTCAGCCGGCACTAGCGGCCGAGGTGCCGCTCGAGCGCGCGTGCATCGCGCTCAATTTGTCGTTATGCACCGCCGCGACCGCCCCGTCGAGGGCACGTGCTGCGCACGCATCATCGACCAGGTCGCGGAACGACGCCTGCACGCACACACGGCGCGAGGCGTTTCGCAGCCGAGCGTAGAGGTGGGCGACACCGGCGTCACTCGCGAGATTGAGGTCGGCGAATCCGACGCGCGTGGTCTGAATGGTTGGCGCCTCGGACGCGAACGCTCCCGCGGCGATCATCAGGCTTGCGGCTCCGGCCGCGAACAGCGAAGCAACCTTGACAGACATGATTCAGCTCCTTGAGTTCGAATACGTGTGTGGACTACACGGTGAATAAGATGCTCCGAGTCGAGCCGGAGATTCGGCGGCTCGTCGCGCCGGCCGCTCGGATCGTCGCCTGCCGCAAGTCGTGTTCGGCTCGCGTCGCGGCGCGGTCGCGGCCTGGCGCCCGTGTGTGACCACGCACGCGACGATCGGAGTCATTCGTGCGCCGGGCGGCGCTGCCCGAGTCTTCAGGGTATGCTTTGGCGACGATGAAGATCATCGCCGTTACCAACATCAAAGGTGGCGTCGGCAAGACGACGACGGCCGTCAACCTCGCCTATCTCGCGGCGACGGCCGGCGCGAACACGCTGCTTTGGGACCTCGACGCACAGGGCGCGGCGACTTACTCGCTGCAGGCCGAGATCACTGAGCGAGTGTCCGCACGCAAGCTGGTCTCCGGCAAGCGCGAGGCCCCCGAAGCGGTCGTGCCCACGGCGTACGAGCGATTGCACGTCCTCCCGGCGGACCTCTCGTACCGCAACATCGATCTGCATCTCGCCGAGCGCAGGCGGCCGACCGAGCGGCTGCTGCGAATGAGCCGTTCGCTGCGTGGCACTTACGACGTGCTGATGCTCGATTGCCCTCCCGGCATCTCGCTGCTGACGGAGAACGTGCTGCGCGCCGCCGATGCGCTGGTCGTGCCGCTGCTGCCGACGCCGTTGTCGATCCGAATGCTGATACAGCTACGCGACTTCATTGCCAGAGAGGGTTGGACGGATCTCACCGTGCTGCCGTTCTTCTCGATGGTTGACCGGCGCCGCGCTCTGCACCGCGAGCTCATCGCGAGCACGCGCGTCGAGTTCCCCGGCGTGCTCGCGACCGAGGTTCCCTACTGGAGCGACATCGAGCGCATGAGCGTCCGGCGCGCACCGCTTCCGGCCCTCGCCCCTCACGGTCCGGCGACGGCCCTGTACGTCTCGCTATGGTGCGAGATCGCCGCACGGCTCGATCTTCCGAAGCTCCCAGAAGCGCCGGCAGAGAACGCGGCGCCAGCTGCGCCGTCCGTCGTCGCGAAACTCGATCGGTCCAAAGGACCGCCGCCTGGCCCAATCCATTGACCGGCGCGACGTCAGCGAGGATCGGGCAGGTTCGTCGGTCAGCTTCCGAGCGCCGGTAGCCCTGCCAGCACGACTCTGCAGCCGAATAGCGGCCCGGCGGACGACCCCGGCGCAGGTTCAACGCGTATGGTGACCTGCGTGCGGCCAGCCGTCGCTTCGGCCGGGAGCCGATACTCAACGTCGTAGAACTCGCCCGGCCGGTCACGGGCCAGAGACTGGGTCGCGAGGGCCGCGCCGTCGACGCGGATGACGAACGAGCGCGGGCGCTCCTCGCCCCAATACGTCAGTCGCAGGGCGAGCGGTCCGCCGTGAACGGCGACGAGGAACGACATGAAGCCACCGTTGCGCGCATCGCGACCAGCGCGGCCGCGGTAGGTGAGCGCATAAGAGAGCGCCGATGTCAGGCCGTGCGCGGCCTCGGAAGTCTCGTCCCCGAGCTGCACGTAGTCGATCGAGCGCGCGGCCAGGGCCTTGGACTCGGCCGCCTCGAGCGATGCCGCATGCTCGGCCTCGTCCCATTCGTGCGTGCTGAGCCGGCGGAAGTACACCGCACTGCGCCGGCGGTGCTGATCGTGAAACGGCACGAATTCGCAGTCGCGCGGCCGCACGAGATCGACACTTCGATAGCGGCTCTTCGAACCGTCCACGGCGCGCAGCCGCGCGAGCGGCTCGTCGGCGACCAGCGCCGGCGCCGGGCCGTCGACCGCTTGCGTGTCCGCGCCGAGATCGGCGGCGAGTACCAGCGGGCCGCGAAGGACCGCGATCGTGCGCGGATCGTCCGGTGTCGGCTCCAGCCGAAGCTCCAAGGGCAGATTCAGCGTCAGGACGTCACCCTCGTGCCAGCGACGGTGCACGAGCAGGTAACCGGATTCCTGAGCCGGCTGCACGCCGCGACCATTGACGGTCACGCGCGCGCCACCGCACCACGATGGTTGGCGCAGCGCCACCGTGAAGGACGGGGCCTTGCGCAGCGCGCTCAGCTGCATCCGGATCTCGCCGTCGTGCGGGTAGCGCGTTTCGAGAGTCCAGGTCGCACCGTGCTCCGCCCATTCGACGGTCGAGGGCACGTATAGATTGACGAACAACGTGTCCCCGGCCTGCCAGTAGACCGAGTCGCCGTGCTTGGCATGGCTCTCCATCCCGGTGCCGACGCAGCACCAGAATGAATCGAACGGCGTGGAGTATTCGCGTGCGGCTCCTGACATCAGCGGCATCATGTAAGTGAACGCGCCGCTCGACGGATCCTGCTGGGCCAGCACGTGGTTCAGATGCGCGCGTTCGTAGTAGTCGAACAACGCGCCGTCCGGTCGCAACGCAAAGAGCTGACGCGTCAGCTTCAGCATGTTGTACGTGTTGCAGCCCTCGCAGGTCTGTTCCGTGAGATAGCCGGCCACCGAACGCGCCGCCACGAAATACTCGCGGTCCGAATTGCCGCCGATCACGTAGCTGTGATCTCGCGTCACCGTCTCCCAGAAGAACCGCGCCGCCGCCCCGTAATCCGCCCGACCCGTCAGCTCATGCAGCCTTGCGAGCCCGATGAGCTTCGGAATCTGCGTGTTGGCGTGGATTCCGGCGAGTTCGTCCCGACCGGCTGCAAGGGCATCCAGGATCCGGTGGTGATAGAAGCGCTCGGCGAGCGCCAGCCAGCGCGCCTCCCCGGTGCGCGCGTAGAGATCCGCGAACGCCTCATTGATGCCGCCGTGCTCGCAGGCGAGCATGCGCTCGACCTGGTCCGCATCCAGCGCTGAGACGACCCGCTCAATGTAGCCGCCGAGCCCACGGGCGACCGCGACCGCGCGGCCATCACCGCACCACCGGTCGGCGTCACGCAGCCCGGCCATCAGCTTGTGCCAGTTGTAGAACGGCACCCAGCAGCCGTTGAGATCGAACGGTGCGGGCCGGATGTCACCGCGGATGACTTCCGCGAAGATTTCCTTGCCGTCGACGAGCGTACCGTCCGCGCGCTTGCGCGTGAAACCGGCAACGTAGCCGTCACCGTGCGCACGCTGGCACGTCTCGAGCTCACCGACGACGTACGACGCGCGCTCCTTGGCCGACGCGTCCCCGGTCTGCGCGTAAAGCAGCGCGAGCGCGCTCAGCCAGTGGCCGAGCGTGTGGCCGGCAATCGTCTCGGCCTCCCAGCCCCCGTAGGCTGCGGCCTTCGCGGCGAGGCCGGCGCTCGTCCGGTAGTTGTGCAGCAACCGGTCGGCATCGAGGCTCAGCACATAGCGGCGGTTGGCGTCCACGGCGGCGAGGTATCGCGAAGGCCTTAGCCTCACCGCCGTCAGCGGCACGGGCGCGGCCGTCGCCGGCAGCAGGCGAGCGGTCGTCTGAATCGCCGATCCGATGCGCGGCAGCAGCGCGAGCAGCGAGCCGGCGGCCGTCCCGGCCAACAGACCGCGTCGATCGAGGCTCGGACCGCCTGGCTCCGATGCCGCTGTCTCGCCGCGTGGCGCACTTGTCCCGACCATCGACACCCCCCGACCGAATTCGCGCACGCCGACCGAGGTCAGCGCGGACGGGTCGCGCTGCGCGCGCGCCCCATGATGTCCTCATCCAGGATCCGCACTGTGCCGCCGTGCGCATAGCTGAGTCCATACCCGACCGGAAACAGCGTCGTCGCACGGCCGCGCGCAAAGGGATCCGCATTCACGGTACCCGGCCAGCGAAAGGGCAGCCGGCCCTGGAAGTCCATCCGCGGCCGCCCGTGCGCATCGCCAATCAGCACGTCGGCGACTGCCGCTCCCTCGGTGCCGGGCAGCCAGGCCGCAACGAACGCGTTGCTGGCATTCAACTCCGGATTGACCCACAGCGGTCGCCCCGAAAGGAAGACGGCGACCGTCCGGACGCCCTTGCGCCTCAGCTGAGTCAGCTGCGTCAGAGGCGCACGCGCGTTGTAGAGCGCGAGCTTGAGGTCACCGTAGCCTTCTGCGTACGGCGCCTCGCCGAAGACGACGATGGCGACATCCGGCTTCGTCGCCGAGACGTCCTCGGAGTCATCGACCAGCAGCCCCCCGCCGGCGACGATCGCGGCGCGGATGCCGTCCGCGATCGACGTCGCCTGCGGGTAGTCTGCGGGCGCCGTCTCCGTGCCCTGCCAGGTGAGCGTCCAGCCCCCGGTCTGGGCACGCAGGTCCCGCGCTGCGGGTCCTGTCAGCAGTACGCGTGCCGAGGCGCGCACCGGCAGCGTGCCGTCGTTCTTGAGCAGCACCAGTGACTTCTGCACTGCCTCGCGCGCGAGCGCACGCTGTGAGTCCGACGCGAGGAGCTCGAATCGCCCATCGTATGGGCGCTCGGGCTCGAACAGTCCGAGGCGGAACTTGACTCGCAGGATGCGGCGCACCGCATCGTCGAGACGCTCGCGGGAAATCTCCCCCGTTTGCACCGAGTGAAGCGTCGCAGAGTACAAGCCACGCCAGCCCGAGGCGGCCATGAACATGTCGACGCCCGCGTTCAGGGCGGCCGCGCAGTGGCGCTTGCGGCAGCCCGGAACCTGCGAATGGGCGTTCCAGTCCCCGATGACGAACCCCTCGAAGCCCATGCGCCGCTTCAGCACATCGGTCAGCAGCGCCTCGTTGCCATGCATCTTGCGGCCTTGCCAGCTCGAGAACGATGCCATGACCGTGAGAACGCCCGAGTCGATGGCTGCGACGTACCCCTGTGCGTGAATCCGAATCAGTCCGGCCTCGGAGACCGGCGAGTCCCCCTGATCGATACCCTCGCGTGTGCCACCGTCGGCCAGAAAGTGCTTCGCAGTCGCGGCGATGTGCCCGGCCTGCAGCTTTGGGGAGAGGTCGGCGGGACCCTGCAGGCCCTCGACGATCGCGGCTGCGTACGCGCGCACCAGGACCGGGTCTTCGGAGTAGCCCTCATAGCTGCGTCCCCAGCGAACGTCCTGCGGCACGGTGAGGGTGGGCGCAAAGGTCCAGTCGAGCCCCGTGGCGGCGACCTGTTCGGCCGTTGCGGCGCCGATCCGGCGTACCAGCTCCGGATCGTGAGCGGCACCGAGCCCTATGTTGTGGGGAAACAGCACCGCGCCGACGATGTTGTTGTGACCATGAACCGCGTCGATTCCGAACAGGATGGGAATCGGCACGTGCCCGGGGCGTGCCTCCAGCGCGACGCTGCGGAATTCCTTCGCGAGCTCGAGCCACGCCGACGGCGGCGCGCGCTCGTTCCCGTGCGGGCCGGAATCAGCCCCCGCGAGCACCGAGCCGAGCGGGTACTGCCGCAGGTCCGCGGGCTGGATCGCGCTGATGTCGGTCTGAATGACCTGGCCGACCTTGTCCGCGACGCTCATCGAAGCGAGGAGGGCCGTGATGCGCTCCTCAGTCGCCGGGTCGACGAGTCCAGCGCTGTGCGCCGAAGGCCAGCGCTCGGGGTGCACTTGCGGTGAGGATCCGGCCGCGCCGCGCGCAAGGAACGCCGCGATCACGAGCGCCACGAGCCGAACGCCTGCGGCCAAGCTTCGGTGTCGAGGCTCACGAGGTGTCACGGTCGGCATCGGGCCCTCGCTCGGTCGCTTCAGCGTCGTTCGGTCCGACGTCTTGATCGCACAAAGTCCTGACGGGGCGCAACACGGGCGGGCATGGCCAGTCCGTTGCACTCCCGAGCCGAATGCGGACAGACTCGCCTCACCGCAGCGGCGGAAATCGTCCATCGTCGATCGCTGGGGAGACGACATGCCGGGACATCTTCACCTCATCGCCCTCTGCGTGCTCGCTGCGGCCGCGGCGCCGGCGGCAGCCGCGACCCCTCCGGATCAGGACTGGGCGTTCTACGGCGGCGACCAGGGCGGCATGAAGTATTCGCCGCTCGCCGACATCAACGCAGGCAACGTCACCGCTCTCAAGCTGGCCTGGCAGTGGCGGACCGGCGAGGAGCCGATCAAGGAATTCGGCACCTCGCCGGGCATGTTCGAGGCGACGCCGCTGGTCGTCGAGGGCGTGATGTATCTCTCGACGCCCTACAACCGAGTCGTCGCGCTCGACGCCGCGTCGGGTCGCGAGCTCTGGGCCTACGATCCCGAGGCGTATCGCGACGGTCAGGTCCCGAACGGCACGGGATTCGTGCATCGCGGCGTCGCGCTGTGGCGCGATGCCCGCAGCGGCGCGCTGCGCGTGCTGCTGAATTCCCGTTACCGGCTGATCGAACTCGACGCGCGAACCGGCCGACCGGTCGTGGCGTTCGGACAAGGCGGCACGGTGGATCTGCTCGAGGGCCTGCAGTGGCCGGTGAATCCGAAGCACTACACCAATACATCGCCACCGGTCGTCTATCGTGACCTCGTCATCGTCGGCAACGGCGTCGCGGACAAGCTGATCTACCGGCAGGACCCTCCGGGGGATGTGCGCGCCTACGATGCGCGAACGGGCCGCGCGGTGTGGAGTTTCCACACTGTGCCGCGCGACGGCGAGTTCGGTGCCGACACCTGGAAAGACGGATCGAACCACTACACGGGCCACACGAACGTCTGGGCGCCAATGACGCTCGATGCGGCGCGCGGGCTCCTGTACCTCCCGGTCAGCACTCCGAGCAACGACTACTATGGCGGCAATCGCCCGGGCGCAAATCTGTTCGCCGATTCGCTCGTGTGCCTCGACGCGGCGACCGGCGTTCGTCGCTGGCACTACCAGCTCGTGCATCACGGTCTGTGGGACTACGACATGCCCGGGCCGCCGTCGCTGGTGCGCATTCGCAAGGGTGGTCGCACCATCGATGCAGTCGTGCAGCTGACGAAGCAGGGCTACGTGTTCGTGTTCGACCGGCTAAGCGGTCGCCCGCTCTACCCGATCGAGGAGCGCCCGGTGCCACCGAGCGACGTTCCGGGCGAGCGGGCGGCGACGACGCAGCCGGTGTCGAGCGGGTTGCCCGCGCTCGTGCCGCAGGGCGTCTCGCTGGAGGATGCCACTGACCTGACACCGGCACTGCACGATGAAGCGGTCGCGGTGCTGAAGCGACTGCGACTCGGACCGCTATTTACGCCGCCGAGCGTCCAGGGCACGTTGATGCGGCCCGGCGTCGAAGGCGGTGCCGATTGGGGTGGCGGAGCCTTCGACCCGGAGACCGGGACGTTGTACGTCAAGGTCAACAACAGCCCGACGATCATCTACCCCGACTTCACCGACGCGAACGGGAGCGCACCGGAGGTCGGGCCGAACGACTCGGGCGACGTGTCGCTCTATCTGCATCACCGCATCCCGGTGCTGAAGCCGCCCTACGCGTACCTCGATGCGCTCGATCTCGAGTCCGGGCGGATGCGCTGGCAAGTCCCGTTCGGTGACAACGACGCGGTGCGTCATCATGCAACGGTCAAGGATGCGGCGTTGCCCGCGCAACTGGGTGCCGTGGGAAATGCCGGCGTGATCGTCACGCGCGGTGGGATCGTGTTCGCGGGCGGGGGCGACCGGGCCTTGCATGCGATTGACAAGCGGTCGGGTGCTGATCTCTGGACCTATTCGACCGGCGAATTGCGGACGACCGGCACTCCGATGACCTACCGGGCCGGCGGCCGACAGTACGTCGTCGTCGCGGTCGGCGGTCCCGGCAGCGGCGCGACATTGCTCGCGTTCGCCCTTTGAATTTCGATGGGGTGGCTTCGGCAGATCCGCCGGTGGAGCGCTCTAGTGGCCCTGCTGTCCGCGACAACGAGCGGCGGGCAGCCGTCACCCGAGCTTCCGGACGGCACGGGTCGCGAACTGGTCGCCCGCGCATGCAGCCAGTGTCACTCGATTGATATTCTTCTACGGGCACGCCTCAGCCGCGGTCAGTGGGAGGCGCGAATCGACGAGATGATCGCAAGAGGTGCCAAGCTGACCGACGACGACATCGACGTGATCGCCGACTATCTCGCGGCCCACTTCGGACCGCCTTCGAACTGAAAGCCGGTCGCATACCGGCCTTCGCTGGCGGTCGAGACGCCGAGTCCCGAATCGTGCAGGAAGGAAGGGGCACGACCGAAGGTCCCACTCGCCACGAAGCCAAGGAGGTCTTCAACCATGAAGAGTCCCGCCGGATCCCTAGGCACCGATCGTCGACGGCTGGCGTTGGCCGCCGGGCTGTTCATCGGCGCAATCATCTGCGCGAACGGCGCGTCCGCCGCAACGCCGGCGCCCATTCCGGTCGACGATCATTCGTTTGGCTGCATCACCAAGATGAAGCCGGTGAGAGGTTTCTACGTCGGCAACCTGCTCGGGCATGTCTCCGACACGCTGAAAGTCGCGCGGTCACCGACGGGTGGTGTCTATCCACCGGGCTCTGTCGTGCAGCTCGTGCCGACCGAAGTCATGGTCAAGCAGCCGAAGGGGTTCAACGCAGGCACGCGCGACTGGGAGTACTTCGAGCTCGACGTCTCGAAGAGCGGAACCAAGATCGCGAAACGTGGTTTTGCCGAGGTCGTCAATCGCTTTGGCGGCAATTGCTTCGCATGCCACGTCAAGGCGCAACCACAATGGGACTCGATCTGCGAGACCGGCCACGGTTGCGATCCGATTCCGCTGACACCGGCCATGCTGGGCGCGCTGCAACGGACAGACCCGCGCTGCCCGGGCGCCGACAAGGTAAGCGATGCGGACGCCGCAGCGCTGAAGGCGCTTGCTGAACTCACGAAACCGAAGCCAGCGACGCCGGCAGCGACGCACTGAGCGATGTATCCGCTGCGGACCGCCGGCTGGGACCGGCGGTCCGCGAAGGCGCGTCGCCTACGGACGCTTGCGCAGGAACGTGTTGATTGCCGAGCCCACGCCCGAGGGATCTTCCCAGAACGGGTTGTGTCCGAGTTCCGGGTAGAGCTTGACCTCGGCCGTCGGCAGCGCGGCGCGAAGTGAGCAGCGGTCCTTGGCTCCGAAAATGGGATCCTTTTCGCCCCAGATCAGCAGCGTCGGTGCCTTGAGCCGCGGCAGCGTGGCCTGCAGTTCCGGTCCCGCCAGTCCCTGGTCGAGCACTGCGAGCCAGACGCGCAGGGGAATCGCCGCCGCGTCCGCACGCTGACGACGCAGGAACTCCTTGTCGACCGGCGTCGGCGACGCCCACCATTCGATCATGAACTTGGACTCGGGGTCGATCGGCTCCTTGAGCTTCATGATCTCGCTGCGAAAGTCCATCGAAGGCACCTTGGCGTGATCGGGCGGCGCCTCGCAGCCGGCGCGCGGTCCGCCGGACGATGAGATCAGCACGACGCGACGCGTTCGCTCCGGCCAGTACTCGGCCAGTGTCTGGGTGATGAAGCTGCCCAAAGAGTGACCGACGATGTCCGCGCGCTGGATGCCGAGCGCATCGAGCAGGAGCCGGATGTCATACGCGAAGTCGACGCGCGTGTAGCAGCACTCAGGCTTGCTGGTCTTGCCGTGGCCGCGGATGTCTACCAGCACGAGGCGCCACGAGTGATCGAGTTCGGGCAGCAGCGGTAGCCAGTCGCGCGCGTTGTCCGTAAAGCCGTGAATCAGGACGACCGGCTGTCCGGCCGGGTTCCCGGTCTCGATGTACCCCATCGTGACGCCGTTCGGCAGCGTCACCGTCTTGCGCCAGCGCTCGAATTCGTCGAGGTTGATCTTGAGTGGCGGCGGTGCCGGCGCAGCCCAGGCCAGGCCAGCGACGAGGTTGAGAAGGATCGCGGCCAGGCCGACATGGATCGCGCTTCGCGCCGTCGAGATGAAAACCGTCATGCGTCGTGAACTCCACAGGATGGATCGCTGTGCATCCGCGCCGGGCGCTGCGGCTGCCGGGCGGCAATACTACCGGGATCGAGCGCGCGACCGCGAACGAACTACCGCGGTCCAAGGCGCGGCCGCGCGATCGCGTCGACCTGCGCGGCGACGACATTGGCGCGATTGAGCGGACCGTCGCGACCTCCGCGCCCGCCCGTGTAGAGGTGAAAGTGCTCGAGGTAGGACATGTTGACGCCGTCGACGATCTCGATTCGGCAGCGCTTGCCCTGCCTGGCCTCGAACACATACTCGGTCGACCACCCCACCACATGATCGGGGAGGTGGGGCATCACGATGACGCCGGGCGGCGCGCGTCGCGAGTCCGCGCAACGGGCCTCGATTCGCTTGACTGCCGCAGTGATGCCCGTGTTCACCGGACCGCTCGCGTTCGAGTACTCGAGCCTGAGGCGCTGCAGTCCGTCGACGGACGGCACGAACGAGAACCCCAGGCGGTCGCCCGGACCGCCCCAGTCTCGATAAGCCGGCGCTTCGTCGCCCATCGCGACCGCCCGGGCGGCCGAACTCTCCAGTGCGCCGGTCGCGGCGTCGAACCGCTGGCGGCTGCCGGGCCCGGCCAGGCAGAGTTCCGGACTCGAAAGCGACTCCAGGCCACCGCGAGCCGTCGTCTGGGTCACTGCGTAGCACGCGGTGCGGCGTACATCCACTCCGTCATCGCGAAACTCCTCGCCCGCGCGCCCGGCGCCGCGCGGAACGCCATCGCGATACACGCGCCAGCGTGCATCCGCGTCAACGCCGTCGATCGCAATCCGAACTGCGGCGCCGTCGCGGGTTGCGTCGTGAACGGACGGGGTGCGCGGGGCAAGCAACGTGCTCTGTTCGCCCGGTGTCGGCGCGTGCGGGTCGGCCGCTTCGAGCGGCGTAACGACGGAAGGCCGCCCGGGCGCCGGGCGCAAGTCGACCGTCGCCTCAATGGCGGCTGCGCCGGGAAGCCCCGCGAATCTCAGCTCGCGGCCGGCAAGGCGAACACCGTTAACGGAAACCGAGTGCGCCACGAGCAGATCGCTCTCGCTCCAGCTTGACGGCAACCTCAGCCGCAGGGTCACCAAGTGGCCGCGGATCGGCAGGTGTTCGAGCGTCAGTTCGCCGCCGCCCGAAAACAGCCGCTTCGCCAGCGGTCCGGGCAGCATCGGCGCGAATTCGACGCCGTCCGCTGTAACCGCGACGCCGAAGAGCCCGCGCGCGACCGCACCGACGTAGGCCGCAACCGACCACAGCTGGCGCGGGGAGTTGATCACTGGACCGCCCAGCGCTCCATCCTCGAACTCGGTTTGCTGAGTCAGGTATTCGAAGTTCTCCATGTTGGAGAGCGCGAGCGCAGCGCCGCGCATCAGCGATTCTGCATAGGCACTCATGCGCGCGGGATCGCGGGCGATCCGGGCAGCGTCGAATGCGTAGGCGGTGACGAAAGGCCAGAGCGCGCGATTGTGGTAGACCGGAACGCCGCGCCGTTCCGGCCAGATCACCGGCGGTCCGGCACCGGTCACGGGGTACTGGGATAGCACTCGATGAGCGCGCGACGCGTCCGCAATCCCGTACTTGATGGCAAGCGTCAGGCCGAGCAGATCATAGATCGCGGCCGGCGCAAGGTCCGGGCCGATGTAGGCGGCGTAGAGGCCCGCGGATTCGCGCCAGAACCGCTGATTGATGCGGCGCGCGAGCGCACTCGCCATGCGGTCGAATCCGGCCGCTCGGCCGCTTCCGGCCCTGCGTTCGAGCATTGCAGCATCGCGCAACGCGACAACGTGCAGCACGTTCGTCGACAGCGCGAACGACTCGGCAATGAAGCGCGTGTCGTTTCGGGTCCACTCGGGGTAGCTCTGCTCTCGCCAGTCGAGGAACGACGTCTCGCCGCGGTAGAGCCCCGCTGCGGGGTCGTACGCGTAGCGGCGGTCCTGATCAAGCGTGTCGCGCGCGACCTGGCGCAGCTGCGGCTCGAACGCGACCGCCTGTTCGGGCGATAGCCCATGAAGTGCGTCCATTGCCGCGTGAATCCAGGCGATGCGATCGGTGCTGACCGGCCAGCTGCCGCCGCTCCCGGTGTCCTGTGCAACCAGCTGCCGGTCCGCTGCCTCGCCGGCTGGTGCTAAGCGCAGACCGGAGGTCTTGAAGAGCAGCGAGTCGCGCGCACGCTCCGGATCCAGCAGCGTGAGGCCGAGGTCGACCGAATAGGAGATATCCCGCGTCCACGCGTAGTGCCATTTGGCGCCCGTCTCATAGCAGCGGCATGCGATCGGCCGGCCATCGTTGAATTGCGCGTCCGTGATCTCATTAACGCTGTCGGCCGCGGCTTCCTCTAGCGCGAGCGCGAACAGGCCGTCGAACAGCGGATTACCGCTGCGTGAACGCGGCCGGTCGGGCGATTCCACGACCTCGCGCTCCCGGGATTCGTGCCCGGGTTCCGTGGCGCGGAAGCGGTAGCCGACGAGGCCGTCGGGCTGCGCGAACGACTCGACCGTGGTCGCCCGGTCGCGCCATTCAACCCGCGTGCGCCAGGGGCCGGCCGGGTCCGGGTCGGCGGCCGCGCCGGTCGCGATCGCGACGCCGGCGATAATCGCGGCCCATCCGACCCGGACCGGCGCAGGCAGTCTCCTGGACACAAGGTCTCCCCCGGCGCTGCGGCCGGCCAGACGTCCGGCGATGATCCTCGGCCGGCGCGGCGGCGACAACTGCCGGCAGCGCCCGGACCGGGCGCCGAAGGCACATCCCCACAATGCCGCGCGCGGTCGCCACCTCCGATTGCAGCGGCCGCGGCGACCGTGCGACAGTGCGCCGCGCCATGAACCGATGTGCCGGTACCGCGCTGTGCCTCGTCCTGTCGATCGCCGCAGGGGCGCCGTTCGCAGCGCCAGCCGCGGGCGAGCCCGATCCGCTCGGCGCGTTGCGCTGGCGCCTGCTGGGGCCGTTTCGTGGCGGACGGGTGCTGGCGGTCGCCGGAGTACCCGGCGAGCGCGATCACTTCTACTTCGGCTCCGTCAATGGCGGCGTGTGGGAGAGCCTTGACGCGGGGCGAACCTGGCAACCGCGCTTCGATGAGCAGCCGGTCGCCTCGATCGGGGCCCTGGCGGTCGCACCGAGCGCACCGCGCGTGATCTACGCCGGCACCGGCGAAGCGGACATGCGCTCGGACATCGCGCACGGCGATGGCGTGTACCGGTCCGACGACGGTGGCGCAAGCTGGCGTCACATCGGGCTCGACCGGACCTTCCACATCGGGCGCATTCTCGTCGATCCGTCCGACGCTGAGACCGTGTACGTCGCTGCACTAGGCCACGCCTACGGCCCGAATCCGGAGCGCGGCGTCTATCGTTCGCGGGACGGTGGACACACCTGGACGCGGGTGTTGTTTCGCGATGCCGATACCGGAGCGATCGACCTGGCCCTGCGTCCGGACAATCCACGCACCCTGTACGCCGCCTTGTGGCAGACGCGCCGACCACCGTGGAGCGTCTATCCTCCCTCGAGCGGTCCCGGCGGCGGTCTCTACCGATCGACCGACGGCGGCGACACATGGGCGCCGTTGGCCGGCCATGGATTCCCGGAGTCCCCGGGGCGCATCGGGCTCGCGATCGCACCATCACGTCCTGACCGGATGTACGCGATCGTTGATGCGCCGCGCGGCGGCCTCTACCGCTCCGAGGATGGGGGCTCGTCCTGGACCTCCACATCCGACGACCCGCGGCTGTGGCAGCGAGGCTGGTACTTCGGAGGGGTGACGGTCGACCCGCAGAACGCCGACGTCGTCTACGTGTGCAATACGGCGATGTACCGGTCGAACGACGGTGGCAAGACGTTCTCTCCGATCAAGGGGGCGCCGGGCGGCGACGACTACCACACGCTATGGATTGATCCGCAGCATCCGGAGCGGCGGATCCTGGGGGTCGATCAGGGCGCCGTGGTCAGTCTGAACGGAGGAGCGACCTGGAGTTCCTGGTTCAACCAGCCGACCGGCCAGTTCTATCACGTCGTGACCGACCGGCGATTTCCGTACTGGGTGTATGGCGCGCAGCAGGACTCCGGCGCCGCAGCGGTACCGAGTCGAACGGACTCGATCGACGGGATCAACCTCACGCAGTTCCGCGAGCAGACGGCGGGCGGCGAGAGCGACAACATCGCCCCCGATCCGCGGGATCCGGCTATCATTTTCGGCGGACGCGTCGATCGACTGGACCTGCGGACCCAGCAGACGCAGAGCGTCGACCCGACACTCGCATATCCGGACCGCTATCGCGGTGCGTGGACGTTGCCGCTCGTGTTCTCCAGGCGGGACCCACGCGTCCTCTACTTCGCGAATCAGCGCGTGTTCCGCACCGAGGACGGCGGACGGCACTGGCGCATCATCAGCCCGGACCTCAGCCGCGAGACGCTGTCGGTGCCGCCTACCCTCGATCCGTCGACGGTCGAGGATCACGCCGGTGTCGGCGAGCGACGCGGTGTCGTGTACGCGCTCGGCCCGTCACCGCTGCGCGACCACCTGCTGTGGGCGGGTACGGATGACGGACGCGTGTGGCGCACGGATGATGAGGGGGTGCACTGGAACGAGGTCACGCCAGCCGTGATCAGCGCGTGGTCCAAGATTGCTGCCATCGAGCCTTCGCATTTCGACGCGGCTCGCGTCTACCTTGCGGTTGACCGCCATCGGCTCGATGACGACCATCCTTACATCTACGCGAGCAGCGACGGCGGCCGGTCCTGGACCTTGCGCGTCGACGGCATCGCCGAAGACCATGCCGTCAACGTGATCCGCGAGGATCCGATGCGTGCGGGCCTGCTGTACGCCGGTACGGAGCGTGGCGTGTACGTCAGCCTCGATGATGGTGAGCACTGGCAGCCGCTGCAATCGGGCCTGCCGGTGACGTCGGTGCGCGACCTCGAGGTTCACGGCGACGACCTTGTGATCGCGACGCACGGCCGCGCGTTCTGGGCTCTCGATGATGTGTCGCCGCTGCGTCAGCTCGATGCCACTGCGCTTGCCTCGCCCGCATGGCTCGCGAAGCCCGCAGTGGCCGTCCGCTTTCGCCCGAGCGAATTCACCGGATCGCCGATGCCGCACGACGAGCCGCGCGCACTAAATCCGACGTTCGGCGCTGCCGTCTACTACCGCCTGCGGGTGCCATCAACCGCGCCAGTCGTGCTGACGATCGAGGATTCGGCGGGCCGTGTCGTGCGCCGGTACGCGAGCGGGGATCATCCGCCTTCGACGCCGCCGGACAAAGTTGAGACGGCGCCTGAATGGGATGCGCCGGTGCAGGTTCCGGCGACGAGCGCGGGCCTACATCGCTTCGTCTGGGATCTGCACTATGCGCCGTCGCCGGGACGCGTGGCTGATGATCCGAAGGCCCAAGGCGTTTGGGCAGCGCCGGGCCGCTATCGGGTCGTTCTCGAGGCCGCGGGGCAGCGCATGAGTGCGCCGCTCGACCTCGTTCCAGATCCGCGGGTCTCGGCAACGACCGACGACTACGCACGCGCCTATGAAAGTGCTGCAGCAGTCGAGGCGACGCGTGGAAGAATCGCCGCCGCGATGCAGGAGGCCACGGCGCTACGTGCGGCACTACGAACCGCGGGGTCCGGCGTCGACGCGAATCTCTCCGAGGCGCTGCGCGCCGCAGACGACGCGCTGCAGCGAATCGCGGACCTGGACGGCGGGCGCGACGTCAGGCGCTCGCTACGTCCGCCGCCGACCGATCTCGCCAGCCTGCGCGCGCTCGCCGCCGAGGGCTCGAAGCTGGCACGGGCGCTCGACGGCGCCGACTCTGCGCCGAGTGCCGATGCCGCGGCGGGTACGCGCCGCTTCCTGTCGATCGGCGAGACCACGCTGGCCGCGTGGTCGCGGTACCGGGCGACCGTCGTGCCGGAAATTGATGCCAAGCTCGTCGCGGCGGGCCGGGCGCCGCTGGCGCTCTGACGAGGCGCGGGAGAACGTCCCTTTCATGAACGTGCGAGCCGCAGTGCTTAGGGCCATGGGCGCTGCACGTCCGTACGCGAGCTCGCGACCGCTGTCGATTGAGGAGCTGACGCTCGAGCCGCCTGGACCGGGCGAGGTGCAGATCGCGGTACGGGCCGCCGGGCTGTGCCACTCCGACCTGTCGGTGATCGACGGCAACCGGCCGCGCCCGCTGCCGATGGTGCTCGGCCACGAGTGCGCAGGCGTTGTCGAGGCGCTCGGATCCGGTGTCACGGATCTTGCGATCGGCGATCACGTCGTCGCGGCGTTTGTACCGAGTTGCCGCCACTGCGAGCCGTGCCGCCGCGGAAGACCCGCGCTTTGCGAGCCGGGTGCGGCGAGCAACTCCGCCGGGACGCTGCTCAGCGGCGCGCGCCGCATCCATCGCGGCCCGACCCCGCTCAACCACCATTTGGGAGTCTCGGCATTCGCGACGCATGCGACGCTCTCGCGCCGCTCGCTGGTCCGTGTCGACTCGGGGCTGCCGTTCGAGCACGCCGCGCTATTCGGCTGCGCGGTCACAACCGGAGTCGGCGCCGTCGTCAACACCGCGCAGGTGGGCGCAGGAGCGCGGGTCGCCGTCGTCGGTCTCGGCGGCGTCGGGCTGGCTGCACTGCTTGGGGCGCGCGCGGTCGGCGCCGACGTTCGCGTCGCGATCGATCTCGCCGACGACAAGCTCGCGCTGGCTCGCACGCTCGGGGCCACGCACACCGTCAACGCGTCCGACGCGACGGCCGTCGATTTCGTCCGCGACGTCACTCAGGGCGGTGCCGATTTTGCGTTCGAGATGGCGGGTTCGACGCGCGCGCTTGAGCTCGCGTACCGGATGACGCGCCGCGGCGGGACGACGGTCAGCGCCGGCCTCGCGCATCCGCAATCGATACTGTCGATTCCGCACCTCGGTCTCGTCGCCGAGGAGCGAACCGTGAAGGGAAGCTACCTCGGCAGCGCGGATCCGGAGCGTGACATTCCGCGCTTCATCGAATGGTTCCGGACCGGACGACTGCCCGTCGATCAGCTGCTGTCGTCGCGGCTCGGGCTGGACGACATTAACGCCGCATTCGATACGCTGGCCGATGGCCGTGCCGTTCGCCAGGTCATCATGTTCTGAGCGCGCCGTCACAGCACGGCGCCCCGCGCTTGAGGGCTGGCCATGCGCGGCGTAGGGTGAGCAGCCGCGGCGTGTCCGTCACCGCAGGAGCCTTCCTTTCCGTGCAGTCGAATCACACCTCCGACGGACCGTTGCCGAAGATCGCGGCGCTCGGCTTGGTCATGGCGGGACTCGGGCTGGTGGGAATGACCGCGGGCGATCTGCCGGGAATTGCCGAGCAATTGGCGGCGCCGCGCTGGCTGATGGGTGTCCTCGGTGGCGTCCTGTTCGGCTCCGGATGGCAGGGGGGTCACGATGGGCGCGGCGGAGCCGCGATTCGTCGCACGCCGCGATGGGTCGAGCTCGTCGCCTTCGGCGTCGCCGGCATCGTTCTTGCAAAGCTCAGCGACCTGACGCGCGCCGACCCGGGAACGGGGCCCGCGCTGCAGAGCGGAATCGCGATTAATTCCGCGGCTCGTGTCCTGTTCGGAATCGGGATTGGAATCATCATCGGCTGGGTCGCGTACGAAGGCTCACGCGGCCGCCGCTCGGGCCAATAGCGCCAGAATCGCGCGAAACGGCCACCGCGTTGTCGCCCGTCGGCGACGCTCTTGGCGGTGACGGCCGGCCCCTGTCCCCGTACTGTCGGACCCCCAGTCCGCAAACCGCAGGGGGTCATCATGGCGTTCTTCAAAGATACGGTCGCTGGCGGCCGCGATCCCATGGCTCCGGCCAGGGATCTGCCCTTACGCGAGACCGAAAAGCCCGTCCACACCGAACCAGTGCGCCGCCCGGTCGAGAGCGCTGAACCGCGCGTGCAACCGCGCGCCGAGTCCAAGGAGTCGCTGATCTCGGCGGACCTGACGATCGAAGGCAAGATCGAAGGCAACGGCAGCGTCCGAATCGCCGGGCGCTTCAAGGGCGACATCCAGGTTCAGGGCAATCTGACGATCGAGAACGGTGCGCACCTGACAGGGCAGGTGAAGGCGAAGCAGGTCATCGTCGGCGGGGAGCTGCAGGGCAACATCGAAGGCGCCGGGCGCGTCGAGATCCTGGAAACCGGTGTGCTGGTCGGCGATGTGAAGGCCGGATCCGTGTCCATCGCAGCCGGTTCGCGCATGCGCGGCCAGCTCGAGTTCGGGTGGGGTGACAAGGGCGCGCCGAAGGCCGACTTTGCGCGAGGCAACGGACCGGCGACGTGAGCGCAGCCCGTCCGCCGGTCGCCGGCAGGACGCGGGCTTGTCCGCACTGCAAGGCGACGATCCTCGAGAGCGCGGCAGTTTGTCCGGCGTGCCGGCATCACCTGCGCTTCAATGCGACGGGCCAGACGAGTGCCGCGCCGTCGGAGTCGGCGTTTCGAGTCGAAGGCGCGTTCGAGAATTCGCACGTGGCGCAATGCGAGTACGCGGTCGTGGTCGCCGTGTGTGATGAACGCGGCGCGGAGATCGCACGCAAGGTCGTCAGCGTCGGCGCACTGGGGCCTGGCGAACGCCGAACGTGTGTGGTGTCCGTCGACCTCATAAAGCCTCCGGGCGCCTGATTCTCCCGCGGCGCACCCGGCGCTCAGCGGCCGAGCCGGTCAAGCACTCGCCCATACGCGACGCCGGCAGCGACGCCGACGCGCCAGAAGCCGTGGAATGGCAGGTGCGGGATCGGCGTGGCCGGAAGCGCAAGAGACTCCGGAGGCTCGCCTGCGGCCGCGGCCGCCAGCTGAGCGCCCATCGCCGTGCCGAAGGCGACGCCGCGTCCGCTGTATCCGAGGCCGACGTACAGGTTGGGCGCCGGCAGGTGAAAGCGCGGATAGAAGTCGGGTGTCAGTGCGAACTGTCCGTTCCACCAGTGCGTCCATTCGACCGACGCGAGACTCGGCCACAGCCGCAGCGCCTCGCGCACCAAGTGCTCGTAGTCGGATCGGCGCGCCGAATCGCGCTGGCGTCCGCGTCCGCCGACTAGCAGTCGACCGGTCCCGTCGCGCCGGTAGTACAACGTGATGTAACCGGTCTCATAGACGACGAGATCGTTGGGCAGCAGCTCGGTCGCGAGTGTGGCAGGCAGCGGCTCGGTCGCGATGATCGAACTGTAGATCGGGACGATGCTGGTGCGAAGTCCTGGCCACAGCGCGTCCGTGTAGCCGTCGGTCGCCAACACGACGCGCTCCGCGCGTACGCTCGCGCGCGGCGTGTCGATCCGCCAGCCCGAGCCGTCCGCTGCGAGCCTGAGCGCTGGCGTCTCGGTATGCATCGTCGCACCCGCGCGCAGCGCTGCAACCGCGAGTCCGCGCGCCAGCGCGAGCGGGTTGACCGCTCCGCCGCGCGGGTCGAAGGTCGCCGCCGCATAGCGATCCGTGCCGGTGGCCCGGGCGACGCGCGCGGAATCCCAGAGCTCTAGCGCTTGGCCGCGAGCTGCCCACTGATCGACGGACGACTTGAGCGTCGCGACCAACCGTGGACTGCGGGCGGCTCGCAGAGTGCCCCCGCGCCGCGATTCGCACTCGATGCCGTAGCGCGCGATCAGCGCGAACAGGTATTCCGGGGCCGCTGAGGCCATGCCGACGAGTCGTGGGCCGTACAGCGGCCCGAAGTCGCGTTCGACTTCGTCGGGCTCGTGCTTGAGACCGGCATTGACCTGGCCGCCGTTGCGTCCGGCGGCGCCCCAGCCGGCCTCGCGCGCCTCGAGGAGGACGACGCGCCGCCCGCGCTCCGCGAGGTGGAGCGCCGCTGACAGGCCCGTGAATCCCGCGCCGACAACCGCGACTTCGATGCGCAGATCGGCCGCGAGCGGCCGGGTCGCCGGTGCCGGCGGCGCGGTTGCGCTGTAGAGGCAGGTGGGCGCATCGCGTTCGAGTGGCGTAACCACGGTCGGTCAGGCGCTGCGATGGCGTATGGCGAGCGTCGACAGGACCGCGGCCACGACGGCGCTTGCGACCAGCAGCGTCAGCGTGCGCGCGTAGTTTCCGGTGAGGTCGAACACCCAGCCGGCGGCGATACCGGCGAACCACAGCGTTCCGAGCTCGACGCAGTACCAGACGCTGTACGCATGGTCGACGTCAACGTGAGGGAAGCGCTCGCGCATCAGCTTCACGAAGAAGATGTCCGACCCGCCGATCGTAGTGCCGAACGCCGCGGCGTACGCAACCAGCATGCCGATCGACGGCGTCGAATTCACGGTCATCAACGCCACCGCCCCGGCGAGCAGGAGCCCGTGCATCAGCACGCCGACGCGGCCGAGCGGCCACCGGTCGATCATCCACCCGGTCGCGAGCCCTCCGAGCGCGGCGAAGCTCGCCGTCAGTGTCAGCACGATCGACGCGAGGCGCGCGGTATAGCCCGCGCCTTCGACGATCGCTGCCTGATGCGCCAGCAGTCCGCCGTAGGTCAGATAGAAGCAAAATGTGGCCACCGCGATCATCCAGAACAACGGTGTGCGCAGCAGGTCGCCAAGCGTGCCCTCCGGCGCGGGACTCGACTGTGCGACGCGCGCCGCCGCGCGATCCGCGGCCAGCAGTGGATCGCCATCGAGCCCGAGTCCGAGCTGGGCCGGCGAGCGAACGCGCTGGACCCAAAGAATGGGCCCGAGTGCCAGGATCAGCAGGCCGACGCCGAGGGCGATGCATGCACCGCGCCACCCGAATCTCTCGATGATCAGCTCGGCGACGGGCGGCAGCACCATTCCTCCGACATGCCAACCCGCCCACGCGATTCCTAGTGCCAGGCCGAAGCGACGCGAAAACCACCGTGCGACCGTCACCGGGATCGTCACGGCGAACATGATCTTGCCGAAGCCCATGGCGGCGCGGAGGAGGTACATCTGCCAGAGCGTCGAGACGCCTGCGAGCATCAAGACGCACAGCGCCTCGACCACGATGCCGGTTGCGAGCAGGCGGGTGACGCCGAAGCGCCGCATCGCGATGCCGCCGACGACCAGCAACGGCGCGCTCAGCCAGAATGCCGAGACGATGCCGCCGGTCGCCGCCCGGCTCCATCCGAACTCGCGCGTCAGTGGCGTGACGAACAGCACGAAGCTGTACAGGCCGCCGCCATAGACGAAGAAACCCGCGAAGAACAGCGCGGCCAGGACTTTCCAGCCGTAATAGAGGCGCGCTGCGCCCGGTTCGACGGAGGAGCTCATACGGGCCGCGAGTATCGCGTGCCCGTGGCCGTCGGTCCATCGGCTGCCGGCCGCGCCCACCGCGCGGCGGTGCCATCGCCAGTGCCATATGGCACACTACCGGGCACGCCGATCGAGGGGGATAGTCGATGTGGCCGAAAGCACTCGGCGCAGGGCTCGCGCTATTGACGGTCGTGGCAGCGACCGCCGCCACGCCGCCGCCACCGCTGCCGGCCGAGCACCTCGACGTCGCGCGTCTCCCGCCGCCTTCACCGCATTGGATCTGGGCGTTCGACGAGTCGATCAACAACGAGACCGATACGCGCCTCTACCTCTACGATGGCGATGCGCACCGCCAACTTGGCCAGATCGACGGCGGCTACTGGCCGGGGTTCGCAACCTCTCCGGATCACAAGACGACAGCAATCGCGACGACGTATCTGTCGCGCGGCAGTCACGGCACGCGCACCGACGTCATCGAATTCACCGACAACTCGACTCTGGCGCTGAGCGGAGAGATCGTGGTGCCGGCGAAGCGTGCGCAGACACTGCCGACCCTCTACAACCTCACCTACAGCGCGGACGCGCACCTGCTCTACCTCACCAACCTCACTCCCGCGGCGTCGGTCACGGTCGTCGACGTCGCCAAGCGATCGGTGGTGGGCGAGGTCGACACGGATGGCTGCGTGCTCGCGATTCCGTCGGCGGCGCGACGGATTTCGGCGCTGTGCGAGAGCGGTCGGCTACTGACCGTCACGCTCGACGACGCGGGCCACGAGGCCTCGCGGAAGCTCTCGACCCCGTTCTTCAACGTCGACAAGGACCCGATCTTCGTACAGGGCATCCCGACTGCCACTGGCGTGATGTTCCTGTCGTTTCTCGGTGACGTCTACGATGTCGACCTGACCGCGGCAGAACCGAAGTTCGCGCCGGTCTGGTCCACCACGACCGCGGCGGAGCGCGGCCGCTGGCGGCCGGGCGGCGACCAGGTCGGCGCGCTGCATCAGCAGCGGTCGCGGCTCTACGTACCGGTGCACCGCGGCGCGGACGGGAGTCACAAGGTCGGTGGCTCGGAGATCTGGGTGTTCGATGCGACTTCGCACCAGCGTGTCGGTCGTTGGCCGGTCGACGTCAAGAAATACGGCAGCGTCGTCGCTGTGCAGGTCTCGCAGGACGGCGCACCGCTGCTGTTCGTCGCGACGGAGAACCCCTCCTTGCTGATCATGGATGCGATGACCGGGCGCGTCCTGCACGTGGAACCGAAGATGGGGCAGTCACTGTGGTACCTGATGAACCCGTAACGATGCAGCAGCGACTCGACCGGTGGGCCGAGCGCGCCGCCCGCGCGATAGCGCGGCGCACGTCACGTCGCGGATTTCTGTCGACGTTCGGCAGCGCCCTGACTGGTGCGGCCCTGTTGCCGCTGCTTCCCGTCATGCGCGGCGCGGTTGCCGCCGCGGCCGAGCCGGACGCGCGTCAGTCCGATGCCAACAGCTGCGAATACTGGAAGTACTGCGCAATCGACGGCTTCCTGTGCGGCTGCTGCGGTGGCAGCTCGTCGACGTGCCCGCCTGGCACGCAGCAGTCGCCGATCACCTGGATTGGCACCTGCCACAACCCGGGCGATGGCCGGGACTACATCGTTTCGTATAACGACTGCTGCGGCAAGACGAGTTGCGGCAGCTGCTTCTGCAATCGCAACGAAGGTGAGCGGCCGATGTACCGGCTGTCGCTCAACAATGACATCAACTGGTGTCTCGCCAACGAAAATCCGAACTACCACTGCTCGGTGTCAGTCATTCTCGGTGTTGCCGGCAAGTGATGCGGGTCGGCTGGCGGTGGACAATGGCGGTCATCGCGCTGCTGGCGGGCGTCGCAGCCGTCCAGCGCGCCGCGGTCGCGGACGACGCGCCGCGCTTCGCTGACGGCGCCGCGGTGTTCCAGGCGAATTGCGCCGTCTGCCATCGCGCCAACGGCGCGGGGACGCCCGGGCTCGCGCCGCCGGTCACGGAATTTCCGCCGCGCTTCGCGGCGGTAGCCGAGGGGCGCCGGCAGCTCGCGTTGACGGTCCTGTTTGGAATGTACGGCGACATCGTCGTGGGCGAACGGCACTACAACTTCAAGATGCCGGAATTCACGCGCCTGGACGACGCAACACTTGCCTCGGCACTGAACTTCGTGGTCTTCGACCTCGGTCATGCGCCCACCGACCTCGCTCCGCTGACGGCCGCCGACCTCGCGGCGGAGCGCGGGCGAGCGCTTGACGGCAGCGCCGTCCGCGAACATCGCGCTGAGGTCATCGCGCACCTCAGCCCATGAACGGCCCGGCTCGTCTGGCCGTGCCGCTGCTCGGCGCATGGTTTGCTTCAGCCGCACCGACCACCGCGCTCGAACGCGCGGAATCCGCCAGCGCCGAGCAGAACTACGTGCTGTTCTGCGGAGGCTGCCACGGTGTGGCGGGCACCGGTGTCGCCCACAAGGTGCCGGCCCTCAACCGCTCCGTGGGCCGATTCCTTCGCGTGGACGGCGGTCGCGAGGTGCTGCTGCGCTTTCCGGGCGTGGTGAACTCGGCGTTGTCGGACGCGGCGCTCGCCGAGGTCATGAATTATTGCGTGACGCGCTTCGCCGCCGAGGCACGCCCGGCCGACTTTCGGCCCTACAGCGCCGCAGAGATCCACGCGGCGAGGAACAACCCGCTGCTCAACGTGCAGCGCAGCCGTCGCGAGCTGCTGCAACGGCTTGGTCTGCCCGCGGACGAGGCCGGCGACTATTGACCGGGGCCGATCCGCCTGCTTGAGGACTGCGCGCGGTGCTAGCATCGCTCGGGAGGTGGTCCCATGGCGACGCAGCGACGGTTTCGTGCGTGCCCGCTCTGCGAGGCGATCTGCGGGCTCGAATACCGCATCGACGACGGCCACCTTGTGGCCATTCGCGGCGATCACGCCGACCCGTTCAGCCACGGCCACGTGTGCCCGAAGGGCAATGCGATCCTCGATCTCGAGTCCGATCCCGATCGCCTTCGGCGGCCTGTCCGCCGCCGCGGCGACGATTGGCAGGAGATCGGCTGGGACGAGGCGTTCGCCGAAGCCGGTGCGCGGCTCGCCGGCGTGCAGCGCGACCACGGTGCGAATGCACTCGCCGCGTATCTCGGCAACCCGGTCGTACACCATTTCGGTCACACGGCTTACTTGCCGACGCTGCTGAGGCAGCTGCGGACGCAAAACGTCTACTCCGCTTCGTCGGTCGATCAGTGGCCCCACCAGCTGGTCGCCTGGGCCATGTACGGCCACCAGATGCTCGTCCCCGTCCCGGACGTGGATCAGACGGACTGGATGCTGATGCTCGGGGCGAATCCGGTCGCGTCGAACGGCAGCTTGATGACGGCTCCGGGGATCGGTCGCCGCCTGGAGGCGCTGGCCAGCCGCGGCAGACTCATCGTCGTAGATCCACGCCGGACCGAGACCGCCGAGATCGCGAGCGAACACGTTGCAATCCGGCCCGGCACGGACGTCTGGCTGCTGCTCGCGCTGCTGGATGCGTTGCGGGCGCTCGGTCCGCCACGCCTCGCGGCCTACGCGGACCGCATCGCAGGCTTTGACGTCGCGCTGGCGGCGGCCACCGGCGTCTCGGCGACCGAGGCCGAGCGCCGCACAAGCGTACCCGCTGCAACGATCACGCGACTCGCCGCCGAGCTGTACGGGGCGCGCAACGCCTGCGTCTATGGTCGGATGGGGCTTTCGACCCAGGCTCATGGCTCGCTGTGCCAGTGGCTGGTGCAACTCTTGAACCTGTACACCGGCCAGCTGGACCGACCGGGCGGCGTGCTCCCGAATGATCCCGCCATGCCCGTCACCGGCCCGCACACGTCCAAGGGTCATCGCGACCGCTGGCGCAGCCGGGTTCGCGGATTGCCGGAGTTCGCCGGCGAGCTGCCGGTTGCCGCGCTGACCGAGGAAATCACGACGCCCGGTGAGGGGCGCATTCGCGGCCTGTTGACGTGCGCGGGGAATCCCGTGCTCTCGACGCCGTCAGGGGCGGCGCTCGACGCGGCGCTCGCCGCGCTCGACTGCTTTGTCGCGATCGACATCTACGTCAACGAGACGACGCGCCACGCGCACCTGATCCTGCCGCCGTGTACGCCGCTCTCGCAGTACCACTATGACGTCGTGTTCAGCGCCTTCGCCGTACGGCGCGTCGCGCGCCTCAACGCGCCGCTCCGGGAGCAGCATCCTGAGGAGCGCGCCGACTGGCAGATCATTAACGGTCTGGGAGCGGCCTACGCGCAAGCGGCCGGCAAGTCCTGGAGTCCGTTGCCTGAGCCGCGCGTGCAGATCGCGGCCGGGCTGGCACGGGGCAACAGCGGTCTCAATCTTGACTTACTCGAGGCCGCGCCGCATGGGCTCGACCTCGGGCCGCTGCAACCCTCGCTGCTGCGTCGCATCGAGACGGAAAGCGGCAAGATCGAATGCGCTCCGCCGTTCCTGCATGCGGAACTGATCGGGCTGCGCCGGGCGCCGCCCGAATCGACCCGGCCCGGCCAGCTGGCGCTGATCGGGCGCCGCCACGTTCGCAGCAATAACTCCTGGATGCACAACTCACCGCGACTCGTGAAGGGCAAGCCGCGGCACCAACTGCATGTGCACCCGAGCGATCTCGCCGCGCACGGGCTGGCCGATGGCGACACCGCGCGGGTGCGCTCGCGCACCGGCGCGGTCGACGTCGAAGTCCTCGCGAGCGATGCACTGCTACCCGGCGTCGTGTGCCTGCCGCACGGGTTCGGGCACGCGCGAGCGGGCACGCGCCTGATGCGCGCTCGCAGCGTCGCCGGAGCAAGCTACAACGACCTGACCGATCCGCTGCGCATCGACGGCCCGAGCGGCAACGCGGCGCTGAACGGCACGCCTGTGACGCTCGAGCGAATCTCGGGCTGACGCCGCCTCAAGAGCGGCGATCGGCTGGCCTCAACAGGTAGCAGGGTTCGACGACGCCGGTCGGCGGATAGAACTCGTCGTGCGTGTACCGGAAACCGAGGTCTAGCAGCACGCGCCGGGACACCAGATTGTCAGGGTGGTGCCCCGCATACAGTGCCGCGGCGCCGAGCGAGACGAACGCCTCATCGATAACCGCCGGCGCCGCCTCGCGCACGTATCCGCGGCCCCAGTGTGCGCGCCGCAGGTGGTAACCAAATTCGTAAACCGGGCCGTCGGGATCGTGCGGCGCGACACCACAACAGCCAACGTGTTCGCCGGTTGCGAGCAGGAAGAGCGGCCAGTACTGCAGCCCGCACTCGGCGTGCGTCCGGAGCTCGCGAGCCAGGCGCTCCTTGACCTGCTGGGGCGTGAACGGGCCGCCCATGTAACGCGCCACTTCCGGATCGCCCCAGAGGCCGAGCGCGAGATCGTCATCGGCCTCGGTCCAGACTCCGACACCGAGTCGGGACGTCCGCAGGCGAAAGGGGCGCATTGCGACCGCCTGTCCGGACTCAGGTGCGCAGGTAGCTCGCGCCGTTGACGTCGATGACGCCGCCGGTCATGGCAGCGGGCGCCTCCAGCGCGCAGTAGGCGACGGCGTCGGCGACCTCGTCGGCGCGATTGACGCGCCCGAGCGGATGCTGGCCGATGATGGACGGCCCGGCCGGCCCGGCGAGATGGGCGCTCGCCATCTCGGTCTCGACCCAGCCCGGCGCAATGCAGTACACGTAAATGGCGTTCGGCGCGAGCGCTCGCGCAAGCGACTGGCTGAGGCCGTTAAGCCCCGCCTTGCTGGCGCCATACGCCGGCGCATCCGGCTCGCCGCGGAAGGCTCCGCGCGAAGACACGTTGACGATCCGGCCGCGGCCGAACGCAGGGCTCACCGGCTCCGGACGACCGGCCATGGCCTGCGCGGCGAGCAGACACAGGTTCGCCGGCCCGAGGAGGTTCGTTGCCAGCGTGCGCCGCCAGGCGTCCTGCCACGCCGCGTAGTGGCTGGTGAGGGGCGGGTGGTCGAGATAGACACCGGCGTTGTTCACGACGACGTCGACCGGGCCCATGCGCGCCGCGACTTCATCCCACATCGCGATCGTCGCCGCCGGGTCCGCGAGGTCGGCGCACACCAGCGCGTGCCCGTCGCCCGCCAGCGCGCCGTGTACGCGTGCGCCAGCTTCCTTGTTCGCGTGATAGTGGACCGCGACCCGAACGCCGCGTGCGGCAAGGGTGCCAGCGATCGTGGCGCCGATGCCGCGCGAAGCGCCGGTGACGAGCGCACGCAGGGTACGCGGCGGTGTAGGCATGGCGCGGCGACCTCGCGTGCGCATCCGGCATCACCGGACTGTGGCGCTAGCCTACCATCCCAAGCGAACCGTGCCGACGCCGAGCGGTCGCGGTTCGCATGCTAGGCTGCCGCCCGACGTGAGGATGCAGCCGTCGTTGCAGTGCCGGTCGACCTGGGGGAATTGCTCGCGGTGAATTCCAGTCCTGACGCGCAGAGGGAGCCTTTCCTGCACGAGGGCGCGGGCGACGGCGCCACGGCGGATGAAACGACCGCGCGCTTGCGTTCGCAGCAAGCGGTGACGGTGGCGCTGTTGTTCTGCGGATACGCGGCCTACTACTTTTGCCGCGCCGACCTCGCTGCCGCAATGCCGATGCTGGTCGAGGACCTGCGCGGACGGGGCGTGCCGCACGACGTCGCGGTCGTCAGGCTCGGATCGATCGTCTCCGCTGGCGTGCTCGCCTATGCGCTTGGCAAGATCTTTCTGTGCGGGCTCGGAGACTGGTGGGGCGGTCGGCGCAGTTTCCTGGTTGGGCTGGGCGGCGCTACGCTCTTCACCGCGCTGTTCGCCGTGGGCGGCGGATTGCCCGTGTTCACGCTGGCATGGGTCGGCAATCGAATGGTGCAATCGATCGGCTGGGCCGGCCTGATAAAGGTGAGCTCGAAGTGGTTCGACTTCTCGTCCTACGGCACGATCATCGGCGTTCTCAGCCTCAGCTACCTCGTCGGCGATGCCGTCGCGCGGCCCGTGATGGGCCTGATGATCGAGCACGGCTTCGGATGGCAGTCGTTGTTCTGGATCGCGGCGGCGGTTGCAGGCGCCCTCTGGCTCGCCAACGGCCTGCTGCTGCGCGAATCGCGCACCGAGCTCGGTCACTCCGAAGCGCGCGTCAACCCTCACAACCTGTACGCGACCGCGGAACCGCGTCCGGTGAGCTTGCTCGAATTCGTCCGGCCGTTGCTGACAAGCCGCGCCTTTGGCCTCGTCTGCCTGCTGTCGTTCGGATGCACGGTCATCCGTGAGACGTTCAACATCTGGACGCCGGTCTACCTCCGCGACGCGGTCGGCTACAGCACGGCGCGGGCCGCCAGCCTGAGCGCCGTGTTTCCCGCGGTCGGCGCCGTTTCAGTGCTCGTCACGGGCTGGCTCAGCGATCGACTCGGCCCAAACGGCCGCCCGATCCTGCTGCTCGCCGGGCTCGCGGCGACCGCCGCCGCGCTGGTGTCGCTGACGCTCTTTGGTGCCGTAGCCGGGCGGCCGGGGATCGCGGTGCTGATGATCGGAGTCGTTGCGTTCTGCCTGCTCGGTCCATACTCCTATCTCGGAGGTGCCTTTGCCCTCGATTTCGGCGGCAAGCGGGCGGGCGCCGCGTCGTCCGGCATCATCGACGGAGTTGGCTATCTCGGCGGTGCGCTTGCCGGGGACGGCGTCGCGCGCGTTTCGGTTGCATACGGCTGGCGCGGCGTGTTCTTCTCCCTCGCCGCGGTGAGCGCGGCATCGGCGATTGCTGCAGGCTCCCTGTACGTCGACGAGCGGCGTCGATTCCTTGAGAGGCGATGAATTCGATGTCACCCTCCAGCGCGATCAAGAAGGTCAGGTGGACCCCCGAGGTGCTGGCGATCGAGTGGTCCGACGGTCCGGCCGCCGAGTTCGCGAGCCTGTGGCTGCGCGACAATTGCCCGGCCGACCGCGACCCCGCCAACGGTCAGCGACTCGTGGACATCGCGGACATTCCGCGAGCTCCACGCCTGCGGACGGTGCGGGTGCAGGGCGACGAGCTCACCATCGAGTGGGAAGGCGAGTCGCGCGCCGCCGCATTCAGCGTCCGGTGGCTCGCGAGCCAGCGGCCAGCAGCGCCGACCGACCGACCGGAATTCCTGCCGCGCCTCTGGCTCGAGGGTTCGACGCGCCAGCCGCGGCAGCACTTCGCATTCCGTCCCTACCTCGAGCTGGACCACGACCCGGCCGCGCGGCTCGACTGGCTGATGCACCTGACGCGCGACGGGATCGCGTTCGTCAGCGGCGTGCCGTGCAGTGAGCGCGCGATTCTCGCGGCCGCAGCGCTGTTCGGCATGGTTGCCGAGACCAACTACGGCGTTCTCTTCGACGTCCGGTCGGTCGCACGCCCCGAGAACCTCGCATACTCTGACTACGGACTCGGACTGCACACGGATAATCCGTACCGCGATCCGGTCCCGGGCTTTCAGGCGCTGCACGTGCTGGTCGCCTCCCCCGAAGGCGGTGACAGCCTGTTCGCCGACGGATTCGCGATCGCCGAGCACCTGCGAGAGGCCGACCCTCCATCATTCGAGCGACTGTCGCGCACGCCGGTTCCGTTCCTGTACCGCTCGCGAGACGCGGAACTCTACGCGGAGACCCCGCTGATCCGCCTCGACGCCGCGGGTCGCGTCTGCGCCGTCCACTACAACAACCGGTCGATTGCGCCGCTGCGTCTGCCGGCCGCGGAACTCGCGGCGTTCTACGCGGCCTATCGCCGACTCGCGGAACTGCTGCGGGAGCCGCGGTTCCAAATGCGTACGAAGCTTGCTGCCGGCGATCTCGTGGTGTTCGACAACCAGCGAACGCTGCATGGTCGCACGGCATTTACGTCGGCGCGGTTCCCGCGGCATCTGCAGGGCTGTTACCTGACTCGCGATAGCGTCTTCAGCCGGCTCGGCGTGCTGCGTCGCCAGTTGAATCCGGAGTTTTTCGCATGAACCTCAGCACGCAGGTAAGGACCTTGTTCGAGCGCCGTGGCGCGGCGTCGTATTTTGGCGAGCCGGTCTCGATGCTGGAACATGCGTTGCAAGCGGCTCACTTCGCGCGCGAGGAGGGGGCCCCTGCGGCGCTCGTGGTCGCAGCCCTGCTGCACGACGTTGGCCACCTGGTCGACGATGTGCCGGACGACATCAACGACTGGAAGGTCGATGCACACCACGAGAACGTCGGTCGCGCGTGGCTTGCGAATTACTTCGGGCCCGAAGTGTATGAGCCTGTCGCGCTGCACGTGGCAGCAAAGCGCTACCTGTGTGCGACCGATCCGTCATACTTCGCGAAGTTGAGTTCGGCTTCTGTCCACACGCTCTCGCTGCAGGGCGGGCCGATGACGCCCGCCGAGGTCAGCGCGTTCACGGAACTCCCGTACGGACCAGCCGCCGTGCGCGTGCGCCGCTGGGACGACCGCGGCAAGATCGGCACGTTCCGCGCTCCGGGGCTCGAGCACTACCTCGACCTGATCGAATCAATCGCGGCCCGTCCGTCAAGCCGGGGCTGAGGCCGAGACGCAGGCGTTCAGCGGGCAGCGCGTTCGGCGCCGCCCGCTCGCCGGATCTCCAGTTCCTTGACGAGCGCAAAGATCGCCGGCACGACGATCAGCGTCAGCACGGTTGCAGACACCGTGCCGCCGACCATCGGCGCGGCAATGCGGCGCATCACCTCGGAGCCGGTTCCGGTGCCGAACATGATCGGCAAGAGTCCGCCGATGACCGCGGCGACCGTCATCATCTTCGGCCGGACCCTGAGCACGGCGCCTTCGAGGACTGCGTCGTACAGATCCTCGAGCGACGGCGTCGTTCCCTGCCCGCGGCATTTCGCCCGTACCTTCTCCCAAGCCTGGTCCAGATAGACCAGCATGACCACGGCCGTCTCGGCGGCGACGCCGAGCAGTGCGATGAACCCGACCACCGCCGCGACGCTGAGGTTGTAGCCAAGCAGGTAGAGCAGCCAGACGCCTCCAACCAGGGCGAACGGTGCGGACAGCATCACGATCAGCGTCTCGGACAGGCGTCGGAAGTTCGCGTAGAGCAGCACGAAGATCAAGAGCAGCGTCACCGGCACCACGAGCTTCAGCTTTTCGACGGCGTGCTGCAGGTATTCAAACTGCCCGCTCCACGTTACGTAGTAGCCCGGCGGAAAGTGCACGCGCGCGGCCACGGCACGCTGGGCGGCGGCGACGTAGCCACCCATGTCCCGGCCGCGAATGTCGACGAACACGTAGGCCGATAGCAGCGCGTTCTCGGTACGAATGCTGGGCGGCCCCTGTACGACCTCGACGCGTGCGAGCTCGCCGAGCGGTACCATCGCGCCGCCACTCACCGGCACGAGGACGTCGTGCGCGATTGCCTCCGGCGTGTCGCGCAGTTCACGCGGGTAGCGCACCGTGACGTCGAAGCGCTCGCGCCCCTCGACCGTCGTCGTCACGCGCTCGGCGCCGAGCGCCGTTGCCACGACCTCGTGGACGTCGTTGATCGTCAGGCCGTAGCGCGCCAGCGCATCGTTGTCGGGCACCACGTCGAGGTAGAAGCCGCCGGTGAGCCGTTCCGCATAGGCACTGGTCGTGCCCGGAACCGTCTTGACGACCTGCTCGATCTGCGTCGCGAGACGCTCGAGCTGCGCGAGGTCGTTTCCGAACACCTTGATGCCGATCGGCGTGCGAATGCCGGTCGACAGCATGTCGATCCGGGCCTTGATCGGCATCGTCCAGGCATTGCTGATGCCCGGAAGCTGCACGGCACGATCCATTTCGGCGACGAGCCGGTCGATCGTCATTCCCTGGCGCCACTCGGATTCCGGCTTCAGGTTGACGACCGTTTCCGACATCTCGAGCGGGGCGGGGTCGGTTGCGCTGTTGACGCGACCGGCCTTGCCGAACACCGACTCGACCTCCGGAAACGCCTTCAGAATCCGATCCTGCGTCTGCAGCGCGCGCGCCGCCTGCGTCACCGACATGCTCGGCAAGCTCGACGGCATGAACAGCAAAGTACCCTCGTTGAGGGTCGGCATGAATTCGACGCCGAGCCGGCTGGCCGGGACGAGTGCCGCGACCAACGCGAGGGCCGCCAGGGCGATAGTCGTCTTCTTCCAGCGCATCACGATCGCGATCACCGGGCGGTAGAGCCGGATCATCAGGCGCACCACCGGGTTGGCCCGCTCGGACGGAATGCGACCGCGGATGAACAGCAGCATCAGCACCGGCACCAGCGTGATGGACAGGATGGCAGCGCCGGCCATCGCGAAGGTCTTCGTCAACGCAAGCGGGCGGAACATCCTCCCTTCCTGCGCCTCAAGAGTGAACACCGGCAGGAACGACACGGTCACGACCAACAGGCTGAAGAAGAGCGCCGGGCCCACCTCACGGCAGGCGGCAACGATCGCCGGCGCGCGTGGCGCGTCCGTCGGGAGGCGTTCCAGTTGCCGATGCGCGCTCTCGATCATGACGATCGCCGCATCGACCATTGCGCCGATCGCAATCGCGATCCCGCCGAGGCTCATCAGGTTCGAATTGAATCCGAGCAGCCGCATCGCGATGAAGGCAACGAGCACGCCGAGCGGCAGCATGGTGATCGCCACGAGCGCGCTGCGCGCATGCAGCAGAAACACGAGGCACACGAGGGCGACGATGACGCTTTCCTCGACCAGCGTCTCCCGAAGGTTGCTGATCGCGCGATAGATCAATTGCGAGCGATCGTAGACGACGCTCAGCGTCACGCCGGACGGCAGCCCGGCGGCGATGCTGCTCAGCTTCTCCTTGACGTTTCGCACCACGGCAAGGGCATTCTCGCCGTAACGCGCGATGACGATTCCTCCGACGACCTCGCCGGTGCCGTCAAGATCCGCGATGCCCCGCCGCTCGTCGGGAGCGAGTTCAACCCGCGCGACGTCGCGCACATACACGGGCGTACCGGCGTTCGCGCGCAGCACGATGCCGCCGAGATCGTCAAGGCCACGCAGGTAGCCGCGACCCCGGATCATGTATTCCTTCTCGGCGAGTTCGACGGAGCGGCCGCCGACGTCGTGATTGCTCATCCGGATCGCTTCGGTGACCTCGCGCAGCGGGATCCGGTAGGCCTGCAGCTTTCGCGGGTCCACCGTGACCTGATAGGTGCGTACGAAGCCGCCGATGCTGGCGACTTCGGCGACACCGGCGGCCTTCGCGAGCTGATAGCGAACGAACCAGTCCTGGATCGCCCGCAGCTCGTCGAGCGAGCGGCCCCCGCCGCGCAGCACGTACTGGAACACCCAACCGACGCCGGTAGCGTCGGGGCCGAGGGTCGGCGAGACGCCCGTCGGGAGCCGGCCCGATGCGCTGTTCAGGTATTCAAGTACCCGGGCCCGAGCCCAGTAAATGTCCGTGCCATCGTCGAAGATCACGTAGACGAACGAAACGCCGAAATTCGAGAAGCCCCGCACGACGCGGGCGTGAGGCACGCTCAGCAGCGCCGACGTCAGCGGGTAGGTCACCTGGTCCTCGACGACCTGGGGTCCCTGACCCGGGAACTCCGTGTAGACGATCACCTGGACATCCGACAGGTCCGGGAGTGCGTCGACCGTGGTGTGGGTCACCGCGTATACGCCGGCGGCCGCAAGCACCAGCGCACTGAAGATCACGATGCCGGTGTTCCGGACCGACCAGTCGATGATTCGCGTTAGCACGGTCAGTGCTCCGGGCGAGCAACGGGAGCGCTGGGCTGCGCGCCGGTCGTCGGCGACGAGCCCGGTCGCACGCTGCCGCCGATCGCCGCTCGCAGGTTGCTCTCGGCGTCGATCAGGAAGTTTCCATTGACGACGACCAGCTCCCCCTCACGGACCCCGTCCAGGAGCTCGGCATAGCCGTTGCCGCGCGTTCCGACCCGCACGTCGCGCGGCTCGAAGGTGTTGCCGCCGCGGTCGATGATCACGAGCTGCCGCGTGCCGGTGTCGAGCACGGCCGATTCCGGGACCGCAAGTCGCAGTCCGTCCGAGGCGGCCGGGAGGTCGACGGTCCCAAACATGGCGGGTTTCAACCGGCCGTCGCGGTTGGGGACCTCGATGCGCACCTGAGCCGTGCGAGTCTCGGGCTGGAGCACCGCGGAGACGAACGTGACCCTGCCGCCAAAGGTGCGTCCCGGGTACGCCACCATTGACGCCGTGGCGGGCGCGCCGATCCGCACTTGAGCGACGTCCTGCTCGGCAACGCTTCCGATCAGCCACAGCGTCGAGAGGTCGGCGAGCTGATACAACGCTTCGCCCGCGCTGAAGCGCATTCCCACGCGGGCGCTCTTCTCGATGACGACACCGTCATGCTCGGCGCGCAGCGGCAGTTCGCGGCGTGCAGTGGCGCCGGAGCGAAGCGCCGGCAGGTCGCCGGCCGCGATGCCGAGATTGGTTAGTCGTTCGCCGCTGCTGCGCACGAGCGCCTCGGCTCCCGCGCGCGCGTCGCGATCGGCCGCTGCCAGCGCAGCGAGTTCAGCCGCCGCGATCCGGTAGTCCTCCTGCGCTCCGACGAGCTCTGGGCTGTAGACCTCGAGGAGGACGTCGCCTCGGTGGACGATGGCTCCAACCGTGCTGACCGGCAGTGCCGTGATCCAGCCGTCGAATCTCGGGCTCACGGTCCAACGCCGCCGTTCGTCGACTTCGAGCGTGCCCGCAATCCGCAGAGTGCGAGCCATCGACCGGCGACTGGCCGGTTCGGTGCGAACACCGAGTGCGCTGACCTTCTCGGCCGCCAGGTGGATCTTTCCCGGTGCCATCTCCTCGCCCGCGTACACGGGGATGTAGTCCATTCCCATGGCGTCCTTCTTGGGTACCGGCGAGGTGTCCGGCAGCCCCATCGGATTGCGGTAATAGAGAATCTTGCCGTTCTGGTTCCCCGTGTCGCCGGCGGTCGCGATCGGGGCCGTGCCCGGCGGGGCGCTCGCCGATTGACCGTTCCCGTGGCAACCGCAGAGCACGAGGTACGCACTGACGAGGACCACGGCTGAGCGGACGTTCATGGCAATGCTCCCGGCGACGAAGCACCCTGTGGTGGAACCCCGGACATGAACCGGATCTCGGCGATTGCCCTGTTGTGGGCCGCGATCGCCTCGGCCTCGTTGAGCGCCGTCGCGTACTCGCGCATCTGTGCGTCGAGCACGGTCAGGAAATCCACCCGGCCGAGCTGGTAGCCGTGCAGCGCCGACTCGGTCGTCGCCCGCAGCTGCGGCAGCAGAGTCGAGCGGTACAGCATCGCGCTGTCGCGCGTCGTCTGCTCGATGACCAGTTGCTGTTGCAAGGCCGTGCGGGTCTCGATGCGCTGTGCGCGAGCGATCTCAATTGCCTGCACCTGCAGCGCTTGCGCCTCGGCAACCCGGGGCGCCAACCGGCTCTTGCGCCAGATCGGCAGATTCACGCTGATCGTCATCGTGATCATGTCGTCCCGCGGCGTGCCATCCAGCGCGCGATCGCGCTGTCCGTAGCCGAGACGCAGCTCGAAATCTGGAAAATACTCGCGGCGCGCGAGTTCGACCTGGCGCTCGCCTTTTTCGGCGAGCGCATCGAGCGCGCGCAGCTGCGGCCGGCGCTCCGACGCGTCGCGCAGCAGCGTTTCGGCATCGGCCGGCATCGGCAGCAAGGTCGCGGCATCGGCCTCGATAGCCGACCCTGATTCGGCGCGACCGAGCAGCCGCTCGAGGGTGTTCTGCTGCTCGGCTCGCTGCGCCTCGATGCGAAGCGATTCCTGCCGCATCCGAACGACTTCGGCTTCGGCCTTCAGCACGTCGCTCTCGGATCCCCGGCCGAGTGCGTACTGCGCGGAGGCCACGGCGGCGAGCTGACGGAGCAGGTCGCGCGTACGGTCGGTGACTTGCGCCGCGGCCTGGGCGAGCTGCAGATCCGAGTAGGCCGTCGATACATCGCGACGGACGCGGCCCGCCGTTTCCGCCGCCGCCTGCGCGATGCTCTCGGAGTCGGCCGTAGCCACGGCTTGCCGCAGCGAACGCTTGCCAGGGTAGGGCAGTCGCTGCGTCAGTCCGAGCATCTTCATCGTCATGTCGTCGCGCCGAAGGCTGAACGGCACCGGCGCATTGACGATGCCCGCCTCGAGCATCGGATCGTCGAGCGCGCCGGCCATCGCAGCACGCTGCTCGGCAGCGTCCTGTTCATGGCGCGCAGCGCGGATCTCCGGGTTGTGGGCGAGGGCCTCGGCGAGCAGGGCAGCGACGGGTGTCGATGCGCTTGCGTGCTGACCGAATGCCACGCCCGTGGCGATCGCGAACAGGGCGAGCGCGTTGCGGCGCGGCGACGCAGAATGACCGCGCGCAGGGAGCGAGCGGCCCGTCGTCGCAGTGTCCGGCCGCGTCGCACGCATCGCGCGGCGTGAACCTGGGTTGTTCGAAGATTCCATGTGACCTCCGCTGGCGACCGCTGGTAGCGGACCGCGGAAATGCGATCGTGCTCCGCGGCGGCGCGAGCCACTGCGGAGGCGGGATCAGGTCAGGATGGATTCAGATCGGAGGCCGGAAGAAGTCGGCGTCGCGCGCTTCGACGTGGACAAGCGACCGCAGCGAGGGTGGCGAGACCGCCAGGGTGGGCGCGCGAACGAGGACGAGCGGCTGCGCGAGCGCCGGTAGCTGCGGGCACTCACAGGCTGCCGACGCGTGGTGGCAGCAGTCGGCAGGGATGGGGCGTTCGGACTGGGTCATCGCCGAGGCCGTCGGCGATGCGTGCCGCGCGCAGTGGACGGAGTGGGCGCTTGTCGCCGGAACGGCGTGTTCCGGAAACGTCAGCGCGAGCGCTGCCTCGCACTGCCACAGCAGCAGCAATGCCAGTATCAACCGGGGCCAGCGGCGAGCGCACATAGTGATCGACAAGGTTATTTCTTCGCAGACAGCATAGCACCGTGGAGTGTGCGTACTGCCGGGCCCATCACAGTCAGCCTGCTGGCGTCGCCGTATGGCGCCAGTCTTACGCCGACAGCGAGACCCGGGCGCGCCGTGCGCCCCAATGACCCGGCGAATCCCGAAAGACGCCCGGGCAGGTCGCACCGCACGCAATGCAGCTGCCATCCGGCGCGACATTCCACTGGCCGATCGCGTACCGGTCCCGCCCGATCAGCAGCGCCCCGCAGGCGTGGCACCAGGTGCTGCCGCCCTCCGGGTCGCTCACGTTGCCCGTGTACACGTAGCGCAGGCCATGGCGTTGCGCGGTGGCGCGCGCGCGCGCCAGCGTCGCGAACGGTGTAGGCGCCACGTCGCGCAGCTTCCAGTCCGGATGGAAGGCGGTGAAGTGCAGTGGCACCGCCGGACCGAGGTGTTCAGCGATCCAGCTGCACATCGCCTCGAGTTCGGCGTCCGAATCGTTGTGGCCCGGAATCAGCAGCGTCGTGATCTCGAGCCAGACAGACGTCTCGTCGTGGACGTAGCGCAACGTGTCGAGCACCGCGCCGAGTTCCCCGCCGCAGATCTTCCGGTAGAAACCTTCGGTAAACCCCTTGAGGTCGATGTTGGCCGCGTCCATGTGCCGGAACAGCTCGGCGCGCGGCTCGGGACACATGTAGCCGGCGGTCACCGCGACGTTGCGTACGCCGCGCTCGCGGGCGGCCGTCGCCACGTCGATCGCGTACTCCATGAATACGGCCGGATCGTTGTACGTGTAGGCGATGCTCGCGCATCCCAGCCGGCTCGCCGCGGCGGCAAGTTCCTCGGGGCTGGCCTGGTCGGCGAGGATATCCATCTCGCGCGACTTGCTCATGTCCCAGTTCTGGCAGAACTTGCAGGCGAGGTTGCAACCGGCGGTGCCGAACGAGAGCACCGCGCTCCCCGGCAGGAAGTGATTCAGGGGCTTCTTCTCGATCGGATCGACGCAGAAGCCGCTTGAGCGGCCGTACGTGTACAGCTTGACGCGGCCGTCCTCGGCACCACGCACGAAGCACAGCCCGCGCTGGCCATCGTGCATACGGCACGCCCGCGGGCACACGTCGCACTGGACCCTGCCGTCGGCGACGCGGTGCCAATAGCGGGTCTCCACTACGCTCGGGGCATCATTGACACTGCGATCACTCACGATGGATGCGGACCTATATGGCGCTATAAAGGGTTGAGTCCTGTCGCCTAGCCGCAATAATTGGGTGTATGAGCGTGTCTTTCAATTCAGGCCAATCCGTCGCCGGGACGACTGCGGACATCCGGCCGATGGCCGTGTCCGGACTCTTTTACCCCCAGAACGCCCCTGACCTCGACCGGACGCTCGATGGGCTGCTCAAGGGGGCGCCGCTGGACGCGCCGGTGCCCAAGGCAGTGATCGTCCCTCACGCAGGCTATATCTACTCGGGAGCGGTTGCGGCACAGGCTTACCGAGCGCTTGCGCCGGCGGCGGGTACGTTGCGCCGCGTCCTCCTTTTTGGCCCAAGCCATCGCGAATGGTTCCGGGGGCTTGCCGTGCCTTGCGTTTCGGCATTTGCAACCCCGTTGGGGCCTGTCACCGTCGATCGTGCAGCCCTGGCTCAGCTGTCCGGGCTGGCGTCTGTCGTTGCCTCGGACAGCCCGCACACGCGCGAGCACAGCCTTGAAGTCCAGCTGCCATTCCTGCGCCGTGTTCTGCCGGCGGCATCGATCGTGCCGGTTCTGATCGGCGAGGCCAGTGCGGCTGCGGTCGAAACCGTGATGAACACACTTTGGGGCGGCCCCGAGACCGTGATCATCGTCAGTTCTGACCTCAGTCATTACCACCGCTATGAAGAGGCCCGGCAGCTGGACCAGGCAACGGCGACGGCGATCCTCGATGGGCGCGCCGACCTAGACGGGGACGAAGCGTGCGGTTGCGTTGCGGTCAATGGCCTGTTGCGCGCCGCACGACGGCACGGACTGCGCGCCAGGCTGTTCGATTTGCGCAACTCCGGTGACACGGCCGGAACGCGCGATCGTGTCGTCGGCTATGGCGCCTTCGGCTTTTATGCCGATTGAACGCGCGAATCGGGAACTGCTGCTCAAGGTCGCACGCGCCTCCATCGAGCGCGGGCTGGGCGCGGCGAAACCGGAGCCCGTCCCTTCCGGCGAATGGCCGGACGCCCTGAACGAGTGGCGCGCGACGTTCACGACGCTCAAGATCGACGGGGTGCTGCGCGGATGTCGTGGCGCGATCGAGGCGAGCCGGCCGCTCATTGAGGACGTATGGCAGAACGCGTGGGCGAGCGCCTACGACGATCCCCGCTTCCCGCCGGTCACGGCGGACGAATTGCGACGGCTGGAAACGTCCATCAGCGTTCTCTCGCCCCTGGAACCGATCGAAGCGCACAGCGAGGCGGAATTGCTCGCGCAGCTCGAACCCGGCGTCGACGGACTCGTGCTGAGGTGCGGCGAGCGTCGAGTCACGTTCCTACCGAGCGTATGGCAGATGCTGCCCGAGCCGACCGCGTTCTTGACGCAGCTCAAGGTCAAGGGCGGCTGGTCCGCGGGATACTGGTCAACGGATTTCGCGGCCTATCGCTATCGCGCAGAGATCTTCCCCGAATACTGAGCCGACGTGACGGGAATGACACGCGGCGCTGCAAGGGCCCGCGGGCCCGCGGTGGCATATCCTCTGAGGGCAGGCCGCGGCCAAACTGAGGGGCGGCTGGAATCGTATCCAAGGCAGGCAGAAATACATCGTGTCGAGCGCCTTGTTCGCATATGGGTTCCGGCCATTCTTCCTGGCCGTCGGGCTGTCCGCGGTAGCGTTGGTGCCGTGGTGGGCGGGGAGCTTCGCTTTTGGCGTCCCGCTGGGCACTGGCTGGCCACCGACACTCTGGCATGCCCACGAGATGCTGTTCGGCTTCATTATTGCGGCGGCGGCCGGGTTTCTGCTGACCGCGGTGCCGAGCTGGACCGGCCAGCGCGGCTTCGCCGGCTGGCCGCTAGTCGGGCTCACGGCGCTGTGGCTGCTCGGTCGCCTCGGCGTCGGCAGCGCGCGTTTCTGGCCGCTCGCAGCCGTTGCCGCGGCCGATCTCGCCTTTCTGCCGGCGCTGGCGGTGCTCGTCGCGCAGCCGCTGCTGCGCTCGCGTAATCGGAACACGCCGCTGCTCGGCGTGATTTTCCTGCTGTGGGCGTGTGACGCGGCCTTCTACTGGTCGCTGGCCGCGTTCGACTCCGCTCGCGCAGCGGGCGCGCTTCGTGTCGGCATCGACCTCATGCTGATACTCGTCACGGTCATCGGCGGGCGTATCGTGCCGGCCTTCACGAGCTCGGGGTTGAAGGCGCGAGGCGATGCGACTGCATTGGGTTCCTGGCCCGCGATCACCCCGATCACCATCGGACTGATGATCGCCGTCGCCCTGGTCGACCTCGTGCGCCCGGATGGGGCACTCTCGGGCGCAGTCGCGCTCGCCGCCGGGGTCGCCCAGGCCGTGCGCATGCTGCAATGGCGGACGCTTCGGACGCTGCGCACTCCGATCGTGTGGGTTCTGCACCTCGCCTATGCGTGGCTGCCGGTGGGGCTGCTGCTGAAGGCGGCGGCGCTGCTGGGCGGGACCGGCCTTGCAGCCTTCTGGATCCACGCGCTGACCATCGGGGCGCTGTCGACGATGATCCTCGCGGTGATGACCCGCGCGGCGCTCGGCCACACCGGCCGGCCGCTCGTCGCGGCACCGTCGATTGCGGTGGCGTACGGCCTGCTGACCGCCGCTGCGGTGGTCCGCGTGTTCGGGCTCGCGTGGTGGCCCGAGCGTTACCCGGGGATCATCGTGCTGAGCGCGCTCTTGTGGACTGGCGCGTTCGCGACGTTCCTCGTTGTGTACGGACCAATCCTGTGGTCACCCCGCGTCGACGGCCGGCCCGGCTGACGGCCCGCGGCTAGGCGTCCGTGGGCCGGGGCGTCCCGCGCCGGCCGGTCGAGCGTCGGGCACCCGCGTTGGGTGCGGCACCGGATGCGCGATCGAGCAGGCCTTTGAGCTGCGCTCGCGCTCCATTCGAGATCGAGCCGAGGCGCGCCTCGATGACCTCCGCATCCGGACGGGGACCCGACGTGTGCGCCTCGAGCGCCGCGCGCATGGCCCGCAGGTGCGCCGGAGTCGTGCCGCAGCAGCCGCCGACGATGCGGGCACCGGCGTCGACCGCGAGGCCCGCGTACACCGCCATCAGTTCCGGTGTCCCATCGTAGTGAATAGCGCCGTCAACGTACTGCGGCAGGCCGCAGTTGGACTTGGCCACTAGAATCGCCGATGGATCGGAGGCGGTCGCGAGATTCACGATCGACGCGACGAGCTCCGAAGGCCCGACACCGCAGTTGCTTCCGCAAGCGAACAAGCCGTGCGCGCGGTGGATCGACGCGAGCTCGTTGGGCGTCAACGACATCATCGTGCGCCCGTTGGTATCGAAGCTCAGCGTGCTGACGATCGGCAGGCCGGTCGCGCGGCATCCGGCGATCGCGGCCTCAACCTCCTCGCGTGACGACATCGTCTCGATCCAGAGCACGTCCGCACCGCCGGCCGCGAGCGCCGCGGCCTGCTCTGCGAACGCCTCGCGTGCAGCATCCGCCGATAGTGGCCCGAGCGGCTCGAGGATCTCGCCCGTCGGACCCATGCTGCCGGCGACCACGATCTCGCGACCGCTCGCATCCGCTTCGCGTCGGGCGATACGCGCGGCCGCCTCGTTCAGTTCCGCGACGCGATCGTCCGCGCGGTGCAGCTTCAGGCGGTAGCGGGTGCCACCAAAGCTGTTGGTGAGCACGATGTCGGCGCCTGCCTCGATGAAGCTGCGGTGCAGCGCGGCGATTCGGTCCGGGTGCTCCGCGTTCCACAGTTCCGGTGCGTCGCCCGACATCAAGCCCATCGCGAACAGGTTGGTGCCTGTCGCGCCGTCGGCGAGCAGCCAGCGCCGGGATTCGAGGAGTTTGGAAAGCCTGTCCGACATCGCACCCTCTGAGCACCGGTCCCGGGCCTGCGGCCCCGGTACGGGCACGCGGACCAAGCCCGGTCGGGATCCGGGACAGGCATCCTACCCGAAGGGGACTGCACTGGTGCAGTGCCGCATCCCTGGCTCGGGCTCGTACGGGCCTAAATCGTTCCCGTCGGTGGAGGTCCAGGATGCAGGCGCCTTGGGCAGCAGGTCGTGCTTAGCGACCGCGGGTCATGCGCCGGGATTATCGAGCCGGAGCGCCCTCGTGACTCGCGATCCACTGGCGCAGCTGAGCGCGCGACAGCACGCCGCTCTGCCGGGCGACTTCGCGGCCCGCACGGTACAGCGCAATCGTGGGAATGCTCCGGATTTGCAGGCGACGGGCGGTCACCGGAGCCTCATCGGTGTTCAGCTTTGCAACCAGAACATGCGGCGCGAGCTCGTCCGCCGCCGCCTCGATGATCGGAGCGAAGCTGCGGCACGGGCCACACCAGGGCGCCCAGAAATCCACGACAACCGGCAACTCGCTGCGCCCGAGGAAGGCATCGAAGGAGTGATCGTCGAGCGCGAGCGGTGCGCGCGGGAGCAGGGCCTGCTTGCACGCGGGACAGCGCGGCTCCTCAGCCAGCCGCCCGACGGGCACGCGGACGCGCCGCAGGCACGCGGGGCACGCGCAGTGAATCGTCCGTTCCTCGCTCGCGGTGGCGTGCATTTCTCGATCCCACGGCGACCTGATGGCGCCGTACGGAAATGGCGACGATCGGCGCTCGCTTCAAGTGCTGGTCGGGCTATCGTTTGCTGCCGATCGGCCGCTACGCCGACCGCGCACCCCGCGCCGGACAGGGCGCAGCCACTAGGGTCCGGCGCTGCGAAACTCGAGGCCTTCAGCGTGCCGACGCTGGAATCCCTTCCAGACGGTGATGCCGTCGCTGCCCGGGCTGTAGGCCTCGTACCGACCGCTCGCACCGGGCGCCCACTGTCCGGCTGCCGAATCCGGCACGAGGCCGTCGAGATAGGCGGCGCGTCCGGCATCCTCCTGGACGTAGCGATCCAGAAACGCCGTGATCATGTGCAGGTTGATCGCGATGATGCGGTCCTTGCGCCAGACGGGGTCCTCGAACCAGTCGAGGTCCCACAAGCGCTCGCGCATCGCGTCGGGTACCGGGTCGAGTCCCAGCGCGTGGCCTCCGCCCTTGTAGGTCAGCAGGTAGCGACGGGTTCCGGACGCGGCATCAAAGAAAGCTCGGGCCCCACTTGCGTAGTCGACCGTTCGATCGCAGTCGCCCGCGATCAGCATCAGCGGGACGCTGATGTCCTTGAGGCCGTCCCGTCCCCACGCGCCCAACGCCCCGCCGGCCGGAGAAATCGCCACCACGGCCTTCAGATTGTGCACGCGCACGGCGTCGCGATCGGCGCCGTCCCTCGCATACCGACGCAGCAGACCGCCAGGGACCAGTTGCGCGGCGCCGCCGGCGGGATCAAGGGTGGCTCCTGCGCTGGTCAGCACCCCGTACCCGCCCATCGAGTAGCCGATCAGTGCAGTCCGGCTTGGATCGACGCGTCCCTCGGCTGCGAGCGAGGACTGCAGCGAGGCGCTCACGAATGCGATGTCGAGCGGCCTGCGCAGCCAGGGTTCCGCAAGCAGCTTCGTGTCGGTGATCGGCGGATCCTGGTGGCGGATTGCCGCCACGACGTACCCCTTGGATGCGAGGTTCTCCGTGAGCCAGCTGAGGGCGATCGTGACGTTGCTGTAGCCGTGCGACACGATGACCAGCGGAAAGCGGCCGGGGGCGGGCCGGGCCGCGCGTACGGCGATGCCAGGAATCGAGAATGCCGCTGGCGGCGCCGGCGGTTCCGACGGCAATTCCCCCCGATAGGTCTCCGGTGTTCCGCGCGGCGACGGCTGCGCCGGGTACCAGATGTCGACGACGAGGTTGCGATCACGCCTCGGCGCGCTGGCAGTCACGGGGTCGTAGGCGCGCACATCCGGCTGGTCGGTCTGCACCAGCGCGATCGTGCGCACGCCGACTGCGAATGGACCGAGGCGAGCGAGTTCGGGCGCGTCGACGCCGGGACGGCTCGGCGGGTCCATCGCGAAGCCTGGGATGGCAATCGCGCTCAGCAGCAATACGTAGCACAGGCGCATCGGGCGCTCCGGTGGTGTCGCGCGTGAGGTCGGTCGCGCGCGGTCTTTGGCGTCCGGATTGTGACATGCCGCGCGACGCACGCTCGCGTGTCAGCTCCTGAATCGAAGAGGACGCGGAGCCTGTCACTCCGCGTCCCCGAGACTGGGTCGCCCGACCGTGCGCTGGTCGGGTCGAAATCAGTTGGTTGGCATCGTTCCGGTGAAGTACGTGAGCACGTAGGCCTTCAGCGTACCGTCGGCCTGCGGCACGCCGTACACCTTGACGGGAGCTCCGACGCTCAGCCCGTCGGTCAACGCCGTCAGGCCGGCGCTGGTGGTGATGTCCTCGGGGCTGATGGTCACGACACCGTTGGTGCGATCAACCTGGTACACGAGCGTGGCGGATCCCGACGCCGTGCTGATGTCGACCGTCGCGGCCATCGCGCCGCCGGGCACGTTCATCGAGAATGCGTTGCCGGCGAGGCCGGTCGCGACGGTGCCGCGCGGCAGCGGTGTCGGCGCAAGGACCGTCCACGGCACCGACCAGCCGGTCGGATTCGCCGAATCGCCCCATCGACCGAAGCTCGCGCCCCAGGTCGACACCGAGCCGAACGTGCCGCCGAAGCTGACGCCGCCGTCGGTCGCCGCGATGAAGTCGCTGACCGCGCCGGCGCCGGTCGTCGCCAGCGTCGGATACGCGAAGTCCCAGTACTTGAAGCCCGTGATCGCGTTGCCGTTCGCATCCTTGCCGTTCGGGCTCGAGCCCGAGATGTATGGCAGCGTGAGCGAGTAATCGTCAGTCGCCGTCGCGAAATTGCGCGTGTACGTGAAGCCCGTCGTATTCGTACCGGAGATCCGCCCATCGAAGGCCGCCGTTTCGATGTCGATCGTCTGTGCGACGAGGTTCGCCGCCAGCGGGTCGACGACCGACGCGTGGACCTTGAAGCCGCGTACGAGATTCTGCGCGGCGAGGAATCCCGGACCGGTGCCGATCGGCGTCGCGTCGGCCAGCGCCGACGCCGGCGTGCGGAAGAAGAATTCCGTGTTGCTGTCGACCGTCAGCGGCACCGGCCGGCCCTGCTCGTTGCAGACGACGATGACGTCGTTCGCCGTGTCGACGTGCAGCACGTGCCCTTCCGGGCTCAGCCATACGCTGTTGAAACTGCTGCTCGACCAGATGCGGGTCGCGACCAGCGTTCCGTTCTGCTGGTAGCGTGCCGCGATCCGGACGTACTTGCCGGTCAGGCCCGCGGCCTCGGCCGAGAAGTCCTTGATGGTAACGACGGTCTTTGCGTCGACGTCGTAGAAAAGAGTGCCATTGGCGCCATCCGCCTGGACCGTGAGCGACTGTCCGGTCGCGACCGCCGTCTCGGGCGACTGGATCGGAATGGCCGGGACGTCGCGCGTGATCGTGATGCTGCTGTTGTCGGTTGCCACCGACTCGACGGTGCCGTAGGCGTGGCGCAGCACGAGGCCGGTGATGTCGTCGACGCGGTGGTGGCGAACTGGCCCGTTGAAGTTCACCGCCCAGAGCGTCGTGCCGTTGCCAGGAGGCGTGTGCCCGACGATGAATGCCGGGTGACCCAGGTCGAACTCGATGTCGACCGGGGTCGTCTGGCCGCTGCTGACGACGAGCGGAGAATCAAACTTGATCGCGACGGAAACGGTCTTGCTGCCGCTTGCGCCCTGCGTGCCCTGAATCTGAATCTGATCGGCAGGGATCGTCGTCCCGGCGGGGGCGGCGAAGCCGGCCTCGGGGTCGCCGGAGATCGTCAGCGTGACGTCACCCGGATTGCCGCTCACGGTGAGCGTGGCGCTCGTGTACGTGCCTGCGGGAATCGAGCCGTTCGCGAGCAGATCGCTGATGTTGTCGAGCTGCGCGAGGTTCGTCGTCGGGGCCGGCGACGGCGCGGTGTACACCGTCACGGCGCTACCGCCGCCCTGCGGGGTCAGCGTGATCGCCAGTACCTTGACGCCGATCATCGCCCAGTCCTCGGACGAGGCGTCGCTGATCAGGACGGGCGTGTTGACCATCTGAGGTGCGACGGGCGTCGTCATGCTCGATCCGCCACCACCGCCACAGGCGGCGAGGCCGGCGAGCAGCACGGTACCGACGGCGACTTGCAGGGTCTTTGAGTACATGACGGTTCCTTAATGACTCGATTGAGGAGCTAGCGGGCCAGTTGCAGCGAACAGCGCACTCGAACGCGCATCGTTGACAGGCCGGCGCGTCGTGTAATGCGCGCGCCGGCGCCTCTGTGACGAGCGTCGCGGCCGGGCCCGCATTTCGTTAAGTGGCCGCCCGGTGAGTTGCGCAGCGAAAGAAGGGCGCCCGGCCGAGTTGACCGGAGCCGCGTGCGACCCGGTGTCGGCGCAAGCCTCGACCGGGTACGCTACGCATCGCTGCAGCAGCGGGACACGGCGAATGACAATGACCTACGATGCGATCGTCATCGGGTCCGGGCACAACGGCCTCGTGTGCGGGGCCTATCTTTCCAAGGCCGGCCTGAGGACGCTGGTCCTGGAACGGCGCGACATCATCGGCGGCGCTTCCGTGACCGAGGAATTCAGCCCCGGCTTTCGCGCCTCGCGCTTTTCGTACGTGATGAGCCTGCTGCACCCGCGGATCATCAGGGACCTCGAGCTCCGTGCGATGGGTCTCGAGGTCCTGCCGGCCAATGACCTGTTCTGCCCGCTCGGTGGGGACGACTACATCGTATTCAGCGACGACATCCGTAAGACCCAGGCCGAATTTGCGCGGTTCTCGCGCCGCGACGCCGAGATCTATCCGGAATTCGCGCGTCACCTCGAGGAATCGGCGCAGCTGGTGCGACAGCTGCTGTTTGAGACGCCGGTCGATCCGGTGCGCCGGCGGTGGAGGGACTTCCGGGCGACCGCCGCATTGCTGTGGCGCCACCGTTCGGTCGGTGATCGGGCCTATCGCCTGGTCGACCTGTTGGGGCAAAGCGCCTACGACTACCTGTCGGTCTGGTTCGAGAGCGACATCATCAAGTCGGTGCTGGCGTACTACGCCTCGATTGGCACGTTCGCAGGGCCGCGTTCACCGGGCACGGCCTACGTGATCATGCATCACGTGATGGGCGAGCATCAGGGCGCGGGAGGATGGGGGTTCGTGCGCGGAGGAATGGGCGCGATCAGCGCGTCGCTCGCGCGGTCCGGCGAGCGCTTTGGCATGCAGGTGCTGACCAGTGCGCCCGTCGCCGAGGTCCTGGTCCACGAGGGACGAGCCACCGGTGTGCGTACCGAGGACGGGCGCGAGTTCCGCGGCAAGCTGATCGTGTCGAACGCGACCGCGAAGACGCTGTTTCGCAGGCTGGTCCCGGCGGCGCATCTTCCCGCCGAGCTGCTGGCCGAGATCGATTCATATCGCACGTTCTCGACGGCGTTCAAGCTCAACATCGCGGCCGAGACGCCGCCGCGCTACCGGGCCTTTGACCCGGCCAAGACCGGATTTGCGTATCCGACCTACGTGCACATCGGCCCCGGCATCGACTATCTGGAGCGCGCCTTCGACGACGCCAAGTACGGTCGGTACTCCGCGAAGCCATTCATGACGCCGGTCGTGCCGACGATCGTCGATGACTCGCTCGCGCCGGCCGGCAAGCACGTGATCAACGCCTTCGGGGGCCACGCACCGTACACGCTCAAGGGTGGCGACTGGGCCACCGAAAAGCCGCGCTTCACGCGGGTCGCGCTCGACGTTCTCGATGAGATGGCGCCGGGGTTCTCGTCGCAGATCATCGACGTCGAGACTCTCGTGCCTCCGGACCTCGAGCGCATCGTCGGCCTGCCGCAAGGACACATCTTCCACGGCGAACTCAGCCTCGATCAGCTCTTCTTCCAGCGACCGGCGCCGCACTGTGCCGACTATCGCACCCCCATCGCCGCGCTCTACCAGTGTGGTTCGTCGAGCCACCCCGGTGGCGGCGTTTCCGGCATTCCCGGCCACAATGCGGCGCGCGAGATCCTGAAGGACTGGAGGCGACTCGCATGACGACCCGGCCGCTGAAGCCCGCGGACATCCAGCCGCTGATCTCGGAGGCCGCCGGGCGGATCTATGGGCTGGTGCGCGAGACGCCACTTGCGCCGCTCGAGGACGTGCCCGGCGTTCCGTCCGACACGCGCGTGTACGCCAAGCTCGAGCAGCTGCAGCACACGGGCTCGTTCAAATTGCGCGGCGCAACCAATAAGCTGATGAGCCTCGACCGTGCGCGCGCGGCCGCGGGCGTCGTGACCTCCTCGACCGGGAACCACGGCATCGGCGTCGCGGCCGCGGCGGAACACCTCAAGATCGACGCCGAAGTGTTCATCTCCGGCCAAGTCGCCGAGACCAAGCGGGCGAAGATCGCCTCGTACGGCGCCCGCCTGCGGCATGCCGGTGCGACGCCGCTCGAAGCAGAGCTCGCCGCGCGCGCGGACGCCGAGCGGACCGGCCGGACCTACGTGTCGCCCTACAACGACCCGTACGTCATCGCGGGGCAGGGAACGATTGCAGTCGAGCTCGTGCGCCAGCTTCCGGCGCTCGACGCCGTGTTCGTGGCGACCGGTGGTGGCGGACTCGTCTCCGGAATCGGCTGCCACCTGCGGGCGGTGGCGCCGCACGTTGAGGTGGTCGCATGCTGGGCCGAGAACTCCAAGGTGCTCTACGAATCGCTGCGTGCCGGCCGCATCATCGACGCGCCGGAACTGCCGACTCTGAGCGAAAGCACTGCGGGCGGCGTCGAGGAAGGATCCATCACCTTCGATCTTGCGCGCGAGGTCGTCGATCGCGCCGAGCTCGTCCGCGAGGACGAGATATTGGCGGCCATGCGCTTCGGCCACGCGCGGGGCTGGTCGATGGAGGGCGCCGGCGGCGTCGCGATTGGCGCTTTTCTCAAGAGCGCGGGACGCTACGCGGGAAAGTCCGTCGCCATCGTCGTCTGCGGCGGGAATCCCTCGGCCGAGATCCGCGCGCTGTTGACGTCCTCCGATTGAGGCGGCGTTCGGCGCGCGAGCTGAGCCCGCGCGCCGGGCGCTGACCGTCAGTTCGTTGCCGGCGCGGGCTTCGGCGGCGCGAGGCTCAGCATGTACTTCGCGACGGCCAGCCGCAGGTCGGCGTTCAGGTGTGCCTGCGGCGGCATCGGCGGGAAGTCCTGCCGTTTCTTGACCGGGTTTGCGATGTAGTCGGCGATGCCCTGGGCGTTGCCGGCGTACATCGCCTGGATGACCAGGGTTGGCGGCCCGATCATGCGCACGTTGTATGCGTGACACCCGGCGCAGACCGAGGAGTAGATCAGCTTGCCGCGATCGTCGCTCGACATGACGCGCGGCGGCGCGGGCTTGTCGAGGAGATACGTCGACACGTCGGCGGTGCTCGTGCGCGAGCAGCCGGCGGCCCAGCCGCTGATGCCGAGACTCTTCAGGCCCGCCTTGTCTGCAACGCAGCTGCCGCTACCGCCACCGACCGCGACCAGATCCGGGCCCTCGCGCGTCAGCGATGCAACCATCAGGGCGCGGATCTCCTTGATCGGTTCGTAGCCGTTGTTCGCGAACAGGTTCCACAGCACCGAGATCCGGTCGGGATTGGGGTCGGCCTCGGGGTCTGGCGTGATGTTGGCGTACGACTTGTGGTCTGCGACGATGATCCCGGCGTTCTTGTTGTCGCGGATGACGTTGTTCTCGATGATGACGTCGTCGGCCGCCATGATGATCACGCCCGAGCCGCTCGGGACGCCCGATACGATCGATCCCGGCGCACCGAAATTCTTGTGGTTGTTGGCGATGACGAAGTTGTCGCGAATGATGACGTCGAACGTCGTCTTGATCGGCAGGCCGGGCGTAATGAACGCCAGTATGCCGCCGGCGTTGTCGTAGGCGAGGTTGTGCTCGACGATCGCGTGGCGCGAGTTCTCGATTTCAATGCCGGCCACGTTGCCGAAGACGTCGTTGTTCGCGACGTGGATGTTGTCGGACATACCGACATAGATCGCGGCATCCTCGATTCCGGTCAGCGTGTTGTATTCGATCAGGCCGTTCTGAGCAAACTCCGGAAAGATGCCGTAGACGCCGGAGTTCGCGATCCAGTTGTGGCGGATGACAAAATTGTTCCCCGCCTGCCCCATGATCGCA